>CEPZ01007207.1_pt1 | contig 11451 bp, 11 predicted proteins | sample 530461 | NCBI WGS metagenome assembly CEPZ01 (sample SAMEA2620106, study PRJEB7988) | marine metagenome | isolation source: saline water (ENVO:00002010), including | reverse complement strand
TTTTATCCGTGGTGGGAAAAGAATTGGGAAAAAGGTATTCCGTCTTGGCACAAAGATAAAGTTACTTATGACCAGTGGCGAGAAGCAAATTATGGAATCAAAAGATTACAAGGCATGATTAGTTTTATGATGTCCGAAGATTGGTCTAGACGTATGCCGGAATTTCAAGAATATATTATACTCAATGATAGAGTGCGTGGTACAGATTTTACAAAAACATTTTATGGAATGGAAGATTTAATGCAATGCTAAAGGGTAATACGGTAATTAAAGAAGCATCAGAAAATGATATTTTATGTTTTGGTTGTAGTTTTACTGGTGGTATAGAGTCTCGGTATAGTTGGCCTATGAAATTAGCAATAGATCATCCAAATTTGGAAATATATAATTTTGGACTTGGCGGAAACTCAACTATGGTTAGTGGATTCTTATTAGATGCTTATCTAAATACAAATAAGTTAAAACCTAAATTTATATTTTTTCAGGTAAGTAGAATTGATAGACTAGCCGCATTTTTGTTAGGTGGTTTTCGTATACATGGCATACCTTTAACTAGATATAAAGAGGTGTATGATTATTTTAATCCAGTTGATTGGTTATTCAGTACAAACAAAACCAAATTAAAAGAATTAGATTCATTAAGAATTGAAAAATTTGGTACAGATTATAAATTAGAACCTGAAAGACCTGCCAAAATAGATATAAGACAGCCTGATAATTATTTTCGATGGCCTTCAGAAACAACAACAGCAATTACAGAATATAGATGGGAGTCATTAGCAAAAAGAAAAATTATGCCATCATGGTTAAGAGGATATAGAAAATTTTTTATGGCAGATTTTGTTGAATCATGTTATAAATTTAAAATAAACATATTGCATATAAAACATATATTACAAGAACATAATATTCCTCATATAATGTATACGCAAACAGCAGAATTAAAAGATCAAAATAAGGATAATGAATATAGGGTAGTTAAAGATTTTTTACAAGATGTAATTGATTTTGAAATATACGAAGAATTGGATTTAAAACCGTATCATATTGATAACGGGTATCATTTAAATGACAAAGGGATAGATATTCAGGCCGAATTATTGTTTAAAAAAATGGTATCGAAAAATGACAAATAATCAATTAGATATTATTATATGTATAATGCCAAAAATTAATCCAGAAGCACCTACTGTTGGTCCATCTGTTCTTAAAGCACATCTTGCATCAGCAGGATTTACTTGTAAAGTTATAGATTTAAATATAAAATTATTTAATAAACTTGACGAAGATGAAGCCATAAAATATTTTTTTGAAAATGATAAATTATTTAAAGTAACCCTCGGACTCGAAAATTACTTAGATGAACTTAATAGTGTATTTGGTAAATTTTATGATGAACATGAGTGCATATTTTTAGAATGGTTAGAATTAATAAAAGAAAATGTACCAAAATATATAGGATTAAGTTTACTATCTGGTTTTAGTAGAAGTCCTGCTATTAAATTTAGTCAATTAATACGAAAACATTTACCAGAAGTAAAAATAATTTGGGGAGGTGCTGATGTTGGCTCTGGCAAGATGTCTTTCATTCAAAAGACAGGATTAATAGATCATTATATTACTAGCGATGCTGAAATTTCTCTTGTGGAGTTATTAAAAAATAATTTAAATGCAAACGGAATCAACCAAAATAAATGGGAACAAGTTTCAGATTTAAATTCAGTATTAATGCCAAATTATGATGATATAGATTGGAATGAATATGAAAAAGCAAGTTCTCTTCTTTGGGCAAAAGGTTTTGGAAATATAACAAATAAACCTGTTTATATTACTGGAAGCCGCGGATGTGTTCGAAAATGTACATTTTGTAATGTGTTCGAGCATTGGCCAAAATTTAAATTTAGAACAGGAGAAAATATTGCAAAAGAAATGATTTATATATATGAAACATATGGTAGAAAAACATTTAAATTTACTGATAGTTTAATTAACGGAAGTATGAAACATTTTCGCAGTTTAATTAATATATTAGCAAATTATAATAAAAAAACAAATTCTAAAATTGAATGGACTAGCCAATGGATTTGTAAACCTAAAAGTCAATTTACTGAAAATGATTATATGCTAATGAAACAAAGTGGTTGCATGTCAGTAGAAGTAGGTGTCGAGTCTTTTAGCCAGCATATACGATATCACATGCTTAAAAAATTCTCTGATGAGGACATGTGGTATAGTTTTGATATGCTTCGGAAATATAAAATTCATATGACATTGTTAATGTTTGTTGGATATCCAACCGAAACCGAAAAAGACCATCAACATACTCTTGGTACTTTACGAAAATTACATAGAGAAGGTTATACAACTGCAATTGATAAATTTGGTAGGTTATTAATTTATTTTAGTTTTTCTAATACAATGATGTTAGAAAGAAATCCGCCTCTACCTTTATGGCACATAGTAAAAAATGATATTACAGATTATAAAAATGAATTAGATTGGAACTATAAAGGTAATACATTGGAAGTTCGTTTACGTCGCCTTAACGAAGTTCAAGCACTACTTAAAGATCTTATAGGTCAAAATAAAACTTGGATGGCTAAAAAATCTATTAGACGAAACGAAGAAACGTTAGGTATAGGATTAGCTCATGCCACAATGTAAAGCATTAACAAACCATATGTGTTCTACTGTTACAGGGTCTTGGCGACCTTGTTGTAGATTTGAAAATTTTGAATATTTTGATGCATCTTTGGTTAGTTTTAGTGAATATAAAAAAAGTAAGTTTTATCAAAATATTATTACTTTAATGGAACGTGATTGGCATCTGGGATGTATTAAATGTAAACATGAAGAAGAAATGGAACATGGCAGTTTGCGTGAAGAAATGAATAGAAGATTAACTGGTACCCTTAATGTAATTGAATCATTAGAGTTTAGTCCTTCAAATAAATGTAATTTAGCATGTAAAATGTGTTCTCCGCCATATAGTACAACGTGGCAACATATGGTTAAAAAGAATACGTTAGATATTGAAATAACAAATAATAAATCATTATCTATTAATCAAGTGTTTGCTGATGTAAATATAACAAATTTAAAATTAATTAAATACTTAGGCGGGGAACCTTTTATAATGCCCGAAACAGAAAAACTATTTAAATTTTTAGATGAACAAAATATAATACAAAATATTAATTTTGAAACTGCTACTAATGTTACAGTTTTTCCGAAAAAACTTTTAAAATATTTGAAAAAATTTAAAAAAGTTTTCATTGAATTTAGTATAGAAGGAATCGGCGAAGTAGGTGAATACATTAGATATGGCAAGTCTTGGAAAATAATAGATAAAAACATTAAAAAATGGTTAGAAAATAAAAGCGATAATATGGAATTATCAACTTTTACAACGGTTCAGGCGTACAATATTCATCATATACATGAAATTAAAGAATATGCAAAACAAAATGATTTAAAATTTTATTCTTCTGTGTTGCGAGTACCAGAATTTTTAAGTATAAATGTATTACCAAAAAAATATATAGATAAAATAAAAAATAAAAGTAATGAGAAATATTTAAAACAATATAAAGAAAATAAAAAAAATAGAAAAGAATTTGTATCGTATACAAATACAATGGATACAATAACAAATTTAAATATAAAGGATATTATGCCTTATGAGTATATTCATTAAAAAACGAAAATGTACATGGAATGATCCTGGATTTTTTACATTACCAATGGACCATCCTATTGCAGTAGAAAATATACGGCGTCATATTTCAGATATAAAAGTAATTGACGATGTGTTTGATGAACAAGCAAGAAATGATATATGGAAAAGTGCATTTGTTGATATGGGATTACCTCGTTATAATAGAAATGGGACTGTATTAATAGATTCTGATTTGGAACAAGTATATAACAGATATAAAAGTATTTTCGATGAACATTGCAAAGAAGCGCCAGGATCTCCATGTGTTGGAGGTAATTATTATATCACACCTCAACAATATGGATTACATAATGATTCAATAAGAAGAGAAGGATATAAACGTATGTTAGAAACAGTACCGCTAAATCATTCTCAAAGAAAATATACTCCAGGAAAAATTTTTTTAATTCCTTTGTGGGTTGGTACCCATTTCGAGGAAGTCGACGGAGGCCAAATTGTTGCATTTACACAACGAGATATAGCATGGGCAAGAGTTTATAATAATAAAAAACAAACACAAAATATAGCAAGTATCTATGATGTGGTAACAGATCATTCATTAATTCAATTTTACGATAATAAAGGAGCCAAAATACCTAAAGAAAAAAATTCAATACCGATTGATAAAGAGTTACATAAAAAATGGATAAATTCTCCGCCTGATAGATTTGAAGGATTAACCGTTGAAGCAATAACCGAGTGGAAGCCTGGTTCTGTAGCTATATTTGATACAGTTCAACTTCATTGTACAAATGAAGGTACTAAGGAAAAAGGCTATAAGACATGGAATGCTAAGATGGGTGTATTTTTACAATTTCTAATACCGTTAGATGATGACCTATTAAAAGATTGGCAAAAAGAACAAAATGCACTCTGAAATAGATCGGTTAATAATAAATCATTCAAACTTATTTAAAAATACAACAATTATTGGTGTTTTTAATGGGGATGAAATTTGTTCAAATTTTATGAAAAATTATCAATATTTAAATAAGATTACATTTTATGAAAATTTTGAATTCGATCCATCTGATAGTGTTAAATCAAAATTTTTAAAAAAATATAACAAATGGGAAAACACTATTCCTAATCTTCAAATAAAAATAGAAGATGGAGAAAATTTTGATATCAACCAAAATTTTATTTATACAACGATAGCTGTTCTTGAAAACAAATTAATTAAACATAAAATAAATTATAATACTTGGTCAGGAACAGCAGGGTTTGGATCTTTTTTTCCATGTACATATAAAATATGTAAATTAATAAGTGCCAAGGACATTTTTCCTATATTTAAACTGGAAGATAATATATTTTTTGCATATAATAAAAATAGAAGAGATGAAATTTATACTCAACTTTTATCCACATTGAATAATTTTACAAAAGTAGAATTTGAAGATTATAAAATTCTTGAAAAATTTAACAATGATTCATATTTCAAAAAAAGTAAAGTGTTCTGAACCATATAAACAAATTCATTTTGATAGCAGGGGAAATTTTGGGCCTTGTTGTCAATATATTGGACCACGAGAAAATTTTTCTTCTATAACTGAATACTCGAATTCGAATTGGTTATTAAATTTAAAAAAAGAACTAGATGAAGGAAAAAAGATTAACGGATGTAGTTTTTGTTGGCGGCAAGAAGAGCAAAATGTCACAAGTATGCGGCAAGATCGAAATAATTTTTATAAAGATAAATCATTAGATACTATTGATCATATTATGATTACTTATGGTAATCAATGTAATACTGCATGTCGTATATGTAATCCGAGCAGATCAACATTAATAGAAAAGCAATATATAGATTCGGGTTGGAAATATAACGAAAATATCTGGTCTAAAACAAAAACATGGTATAAAAATATAAATGCAGACATTTTATCATTAATTGGCAACATCCGAAAGATAGCAATAACTGGTGGAGAACCATTTATTAATAGATATTTTTTACAATTATTATTACAACTAAATAAAATTACAACCCCGTTACCATCTATATCTATAACAACTAATGGTTCATTCGAAAAACAACATATAGAATTATTAAAAAAATTTAAACATACTCATATCAATTTTAGTATAGATGGCACCGGAAAAACTTATTATGAATACCTGCGTTGGCCTTTAAAATGGAACGACACAATAAACAAAATAAAGCTACTACAAAAATATGATTTCTTATCTTGTCAATTTGATATTGTACCTCATAATTTAAATTTATTAAACATTGCTGATTCTGTAAAATGGTTAAAACAAACTACAAATTATGATGGGCGATTTCGAGTAGGATTTTGTTGGTTAAACGGTGCACCATGGTACAAAATAGATAATAGTCCTAAATGGGTAAAAGAAAAAGTAATAAATGATTTAAAACAATTAACACAATTAATACCTGACGAGCAAAAAGAAGTAGATCAATTAATTAATATAATACAGAATAGCAACCAAACTGAAAAATTAGATATTTTCGAAGCTCATGTCAATATGACAGATAAATGGAGAGGTAGTAATACGTGGGATATATTAAAATGGAGGATGCATGACATCTAATATAGAATGGATTTTAGGAAATACTGTTGATAAAATCAAAAAAGGAATTGTAATAAAATTGTCGGGAGGAGCCGATAGTTCTATTATCTATTATGCCTTATGCAAAGAAATTTCAAATATGAAATTGAATATACCAATATATGTAGTTACTTTAGGTACAGACTGTAAACCAGTATACCCTCTTCTTGCAAGAAAAGTAATTCATTTTACCGGATTAGTAACTGGTATATGGCCAGTAGAACATATAAGTTACCATGAAAAAAGACATACTGTTGATCTTTTACATTCAGCCCATTCACCAAAATGGAAATATGGAGATGATTTATATAGTGCTATGCAAGATTATATATGGTGGCCATTGATTGTAGACAATAAAGTTGATGCTTTAATAGGAGGATTAACCGAAAATCCTCCAAAAGAAAAAATGCTTTCATATTTACTTTCAGTAGCAGACGAATTAAATTTAGATGTAGACAATATAAAAGATTATTGTGATCACGGTAATGATCCTTCTAGAAATAATCATAAAAAGAAAGAGGCAATAGATATGGCTACCAAAAGACAATTATATATGTTGCAAATGAGGTATGAAGAAATTATATTAAGTTCAGAAATAGGAGGAAAGAAAGAAATTAAAAAACCTAAAGATTTGGAATGGAATGAAACTATATCTATATACCATCCGTTTATTCGCTTTGATAAAAGAAAAACTGCCGAAAAATATAAAGAATACGATGTATTAGAAACTTTATTTCCGTTAACTAGTTCTTGTGAAGAAAATAATTTATCTCAAAGAAAAAAAATAAATGAAATAGAATGGGAGGCATGTGGTAAATGTTGGTTTTGTTATGAAAGAATTTATGGATTTGGTAAGTTATAATGCAAGATTCTATTAATAGAGAATATACAAAGGATTGGTTACAGTTTGAGAGACCTCAACCTATGTATGACAAGTCAATTAATAAATTCTATGATGATTTTTATAAAGAAAATCCTGTACATACCATAGACTTAGATAATATTTTTAAAGAAAAATTTATCAATTGGTTAGCTGATCATACACTAAATTCTTTTACTGGTTATGAAGAGTTTAAACATTTAGATATATGTATTGGTTGCACTCAATTTATAGATGACATTTATCAACGATTAGGTCAAGAAAATATAATGATATTTAAAAATGATTACAAATATCATTGGCGTTTAAACAATAATATTAATTATATAACATTAGATACATTGACGTCAGCAAAAGAATTAATAATTGCAATGCCATTTCCGTATGGCGGCGATATGCATCCTAAAATGCAAGATATTTTAGACAGGTGTTATTCTTTAAATATACCTGTACATATTGACGGAGCATGGATAAGTTGTTGTCGTGATATTATATTTGATTTTAATCATCCTGCCATTCATACATTTGCTATCAGCCTAAGTAAAGGTGGATTGGGAGGAAATAGAATAGGTGTTAGATTTAGTAAAAAACGGCCTGAAGGTGCAATAACAATAATGAACGATTTTAATATGAATTGTCAAAGTTTAGTTTCAATGGGTATAAAATTTATTGAGACATTTGGTACTGAATATTTTTGGAAACAGTATGAATCTAAATACAAAACTGTATGTAATGATTTTAATTTATTACCCACAAAAGTTATTCATTTAGCAAAAACGTTAGATGAGACTCCCGTCGGAATTAGGCCTTTATTGCGATGTCTTTAAAACCTTGTATATTACCATGGATTAATTTTGGGACAAATCCGTATGGAAGACCAAGAGCATGTGGATATAGTGACCAAACTATTGTTAAGAAAAATAAAACAATTAAACAAAAAGGAATACAAGAAGCATGGAATAATGATTATTTTAAAACTATTCGTAAAGATTTTTTAGAAGGCAAGTGGCCAAAGAATTGTAACAGATGCGAATATGTAGAAAAATTAAATGGTGAAAGTAAACGAATACATGAAAATACTTTTAATTATGACAATCATTCACATATTGTTGAACATACAAATTTAGATGGCTCTTTAAATACATTTCCAAATTGGTTAGATATTAGAATAGGAACAACTTGTAATTTAAAGTGTATTCATTGTGGAACAGGTTGTAGTAGTAAATGGAACGAAGATAAATTTTTATTAGACAAATATTCAAACACAATTGATTATAATATAGATAATAAATGGATAGAACATGAAAGTTTTATATGGGATAATATAAAAGAAAATATAGATCAAGTAACTAAATTAAATTTTTTAGGTGGAGAACCTTTTGCTAATAAACAACATAATAAATTTATAGAAGAATTATCCCAAACAAGATATAGTAAAAAAATATGGATTCAATATGTTTCTAATGGACTTTTATTAAATAGAAAATTATTAGATTGTTTAAATAAATTTAAACAAATAGTTATAAGAATTAGTATTGACGCACCTTATAAAGCGGGGGAGTTTTTTCGATTTCCTTTAAATTGGAATGTATATAAAAACAAATTACAGTTATTAGACGAATATAATTTTGATAAAGCCGTTCAATGGACTTGTAGCAATGTTAGTATGTTTTATATTTTAGATACATATAATTTTATTAAAGATAATTTTTCCGATGAAATGAAATTTCTATTTTGTAATCATGTAGAAGAACCGTTACATATGAGTGCAAAAGTTCTACCAATACAATTAAAAGAAAAAATATATCAAAATATATCTAATTATAATTGGGGCAGAGAAAAAGAAAATATTATGTTTTATGCAAATCATATGATAGATGAAGATTTGTGGTTGACTGAGGGTAAAGTTTTTATGAATTATTTAGATGATTTATCTAAGGCAAGAAATATAGATTGGCATGTTAGTTTAAAAGAAATGAATCTGAACAAATATGATCAAAGGTAAAAGATTAATAACATTTGGATGTAGTTGTACATTTGGCCAAGCATTACCTGATATATGGGATTATAAAAAAAATATACCTATATTAGAACAAGGTCCTAGTAAATATGCATGGCCCAAATTATTAGCTGACAAATTAAATTTAAAATGTGTTAATCTTGGAAAACCAGGATCAAGTAATAAAGAAATTTGGTATACTATATTAAATACAGAATTTTTTAAAGATGATATTGTTATTGTAATGTGGTCATTTTTCGATAGATGGTGTGTTATAAAAAAAGATGAGATAAAATATGTAAGATACCACGAATCACCGATGTTTTTTAAATACTTTCATGATGATTATGACATGTTATTAGATTTTTATTTACGAACAAATCATATTCAATCTTTTTTACAAAATAAAGTCAAATTACTAAAACATACCATTGCAAAAGAAAATCCAAATTGTATGACGCTAAATTATGATCCAATGGAAGAAGGAAATGAAAATATTTATGATATACCTAATTGGAATCAAGTGATATTTTCTGATGCATGTTTACCTATGGATAAAGAACCATATCCATATGCAATGGATCAAAATCATCCTGGTCTCAAATCACACGAATTTTGTGCAAATAAAATAGAAACAGAATTAATAAATTATGAATAATAATTCTTTAAAACAAGATAAACTACCTTTCTGTTGGGCACCATGGGTTGCCATTCAGTATGCCTCAATTAGATATGAAGGTGGTATTGCGCCTTGTTGCGAATGGCAAACAGAGGATGTTGGGTGGTTTAGAGGAAATCTCTCAGAATATAAAGATTCAAAGTGGTTAGCAGATGTTAAAAAACAAATGTTAGACCATGATATGGAGAAAATAAATGTATCATGTAAAGAATGTATAACAGACGAAAAAGTTTCAAATCATTCCTCTAGAACACGGATGCACAATAAAGTTCGTAGCAAAGACTGGAATACAGAAGATTTTCAATTTTTAGATTTTCGGCCAGGCAATACATGTAATTTAAAATGTAGAATGTGTAATGCAAGAAACTCAGATCAAATAGCAGATGAAGAAGGAATAACAGTTACTAAAAGAAATGTTGATGATATAATTAATTTAGATTTTTTAAAAATTAAAAACGTAAGAGTAATTGGAGGGGAACCATCTATTGATCCAAAAATACATAATTTTTTAGATTATTTAATAAAAGAAAATTTTTGCTCTAATATAAATTTGCAATTTTCAACAAATTGTACAAATACTAATTCTAAATGGTTGAATCGAATTTCAAAATTTAGACATGTACATATGGATCTTTCAATTGATGCTACTGGTAATATTTTAGAATATTGTCGCAAAGGTGTTTCGTGGCCAGTTATTAAAAAAAATATAGAAACATTAAAACAGATAGGTAGATATACATTTCATGTAACAGCAGGAATATATAATTATTCAACTATAGAAAAATGGTTTGATTATTTTTTAGATCAAAAATATGTACATCAATATCCTTTATTTGGACCATCAGAACAAAGTTTACTGGCATTACCAAATGCAATAAAAGAAGAAAAAATAGAATGGTTATCAAAAATAGATCATCCATACGCAAAAGAAGCAATATCTATATTTAATATGTTTGAATTTAATAAGAATCATTATGATGGTTTTGTATGGTATACTAAAAATAAGGATAAAATACGAAATGAATCTGTATTAGATTTAGATCCCATATTTAAAAGAATAATGAATTATGTCTGATATAAGCGGATACGATTTTACAAAGATACCTTTTAAACACTTAGTACGAGTAGGTCAACGTAATATGCTATACAGAGACTTGTTTACTGTCTCTTGGTTGCTTGGCCGCTTTTGTAATTATCATTGCAGTTATTGTTGGGAACATGGGAGGAGTGATGATAAAGACCATAGACCTACAGAGTTATGTCTTAAAACTATTGACAAGATTAAAAAACAAGCAAGAGAACGAGGATTTAATAGTTTTCATTTTAGTCTTTCTGGTGGCGAACCTACTTTGCATCCTGGTTATCTTAAAATACTCAAGTATTTAGGTGATGATATTGAGAATACAAATTATACGTCTGTACATATGACAAGCAACTGTTCACCAGGCATGCGTTGGTTTGAAAAATATGTAAAGACTGTAACACCATTTCATCGAGCAAGTATTACATGCAGTTATCATCGTGAATATAATAGTGAAATAAAACGGCGTAAAATATTAGCAGATAAATTAGAATTATGCCAAGAACATGATGTACAAATT
>CEPZ01076234.1_pt1 | contig 11465 bp, 12 predicted proteins | sample 530461 | NCBI WGS metagenome assembly CEPZ01 (sample SAMEA2620106, study PRJEB7988) | marine metagenome | isolation source: saline water (ENVO:00002010), including | reverse complement strand
GGGACGCGAACCCGAGCCGCTGGTTGCCGAACATGCTGTTGGCGGCAATCTTGAGAGCTACCTGACGGGTCTGGTAGCCATCGGTCTTGTCCTTCCTCTCCTTCGCCCGCATCTCCATCAGCTCTCGTTCGTACTCGGGAAGGATGCCTTGTTCCTTGTCGATGCTGATACACCAGATACACCTGAGGTTCGGGTCGTACAGCTCGGCGTACTTCTTCTCCTCGTCCTCGTTGGTATACTTGGCATGCCAGCCCGGGTGGTCGATGTCTTTGAGCAGTCCTTCGAAGTGGACCGTTTCCGGTGACAGGTTGTGAGCGCGAATGATGGACGGGTACATGGACGAGAAGTCGAACTTGGTGACGTTCCGCATCAGTCCACGATGACGCAGCTCGACCAGCGCACCCGTGGGTCGTATCTTGCCCTTGCTCTCATCGAAGTGCTTGTCGATGTACTTGAACACCTTGGGGAACCGTTCCTCGTTGGTCCCGTCGCACAGGATGTTCTCTGACTGGAACCGACGCCCCAGCAAGGTCTCGCTGAACCAGTACGGTGTCCTCCACACGATGGACTGGAGGTCGCACCGGACAACGTCACGGGCGAGAGAGATGAGTAGTGGATAGTACACGTTGACAGCTATCTCATGGGTCACGTTGACGTCTGCCATGTTGTACGCACCGATTGCGTTGACCCCACGGTCACGTATCGTCCGGTAGATGCCCTCGGGAAGGATGATGGGGAACGCCTCTGTCATACCTTCTGCACGGAAGTATTCGCCCACGGTCTCCAGCTTTCTGTTCTTCAACCCGTACAGTCGCTGGTCGGCGTTGACCTCGTACTGGAGGTCGAAGTTGCATCGCCCGGGTATCTCCCACATGGTACGCAGCCCGCTCTCCCGCTTGAAGCATGGCGAGCCTGAGATGCGTGTCAGGAAGTCGGGGATATGCCAATGAGTCATCCGTTCGAACAGGTACGGATAATCGAACAGGTCGCCGTAGAACGTGACCACGATGTCAGGGTTGACCTTCATGAAGAAGTCGCGGAACGCCGTGAGGATGCCCAGCTCGTCATCGTGCGAGTACGCGACGAACCGTTCCCCGGTGCTCGTCCTCGCCGCGATGCTGATGATGGGGTCGCGTGTTGATGACGGGAACGTGAACTCGTCGGGTGGTCGGACCTCAAGGTCGAACGTGAGGAACACGGGCTCGGTATCGTCGTGCTCGACACCTTGGTCGATAAAAAACCTGTTCTTGTAAAAGACATGGTTCTCGTAGCACGGTATCTTGTTGAGCTTCTCCACTTCCTTCGACACCGCTGGCACGTCCCAGCTACGCCTCGTCGCCACGCGATAGCACGTTCCCACCTTGCCCGTGGACAGGTACTTCATCGACTCAACGGAAAGCCCTGTCACCCGGTCCCAGCTATTGAGCTTGGTCGGGGACGGTTTGAGCGCGGTGTAGAAGAACGGTTCGTGCTCGCGGTTGATGACATCGTGACGCCCACCGCACCGCCAAGCGATAAGCTCGGTGCGATAGGAACGGTCAATGTAACCGAGCGTGAGTACTACCATCTACACGTTCGCCTTTATCCGAACCTTGTCGCAGCACTCGATGTCGTTGTACACCCGTGGCTTGTTCTTCGACTTCGGCTGGTAGACCAGCAACATTGTGTTGCAGTCCTCGCACCGAACCACCGTCGCGTTGGTGAGCTGGTCTTTGCCTATCGTCACGCCTTCCATTATCAGTCCATGCATCTTCTTTACTTTCATCTGTATCACCTGCTACTCTTGTTCCACTTATCCAGTACTTCCCCGGTCCTCTTCATCAGCATCGACATACACTCGGCCTTGAACCAGTACGCGATGAGCCTCAGGATGTCGTCCACCCTGACGATGGCGTAGACCTTGTCGTCCTTGAAGAAGTTGAACGTCATCGCCTTGAACGGCTTTCCCTCGCCCTGCTCGTACGTCTTCTCGATGTCCTCACGATGGATGGTGATGCTGTTGCGTCCCCGTGTGCTCTTGTGGTCGAGATGGACCGGGAGCATATCCTTCCCGTCAGCGATGTCACCCTTCATCAACCGGGCCGCGCCCGACAACGGGTTACGCTCGATGCCGGGGATGAAGGGGAAGTACCGCCTAACGATGTCGCGCAGACGGTACTCCTGAGCCTTGCTGTAGTCGGTCATCTCCTCTTCCTCCCCTTAGTGTACTTCTCAACAAAGTCCGTCCAGCATGATATGCATGTTGTGGCAGACCCCTCGGTTCCAACGAATCGTCTGCCGCAGCTACTACACACCATCTCAACTTCGTGAGTGATGATAAAGTCCATCACTTCTTCTCCCTCCGCATCTTGCACATGGCCTCGATTGACGGGCTGCACCAGTTGCACGACGGCACCCTGAGATAGGGCGGCGGGTGGTCGGCCTCTGCGATGGTGTCGATGAACTCGTCCAGCCGTTCTTCGAACATCTCTGGGTTGGGCTTGATGCAAGCGAACTTGTGGTAGCCCTGCCAGAAGACGACGTGCATGTACACCTTGACCCCGGTGGCCTTCTCCAGCATCCAAGCGTACCCACCTGCTTGTATATGCTGGTACATGTCGGGCTTCTTGGGATGTCCCGTCTTGTAGTCGATGATGAACCCCTCACCCTTATCGGAGTACTGGAACCAGTCGGGCTTGCCGCTGATGGTATGCCCGCGATGCTCGGTGCTCTTCCGTACCTCTCGGACGAGGATGTCGCCCCCGGTCTTCCTCGACGGGTTGTGGTAGAGCGTGTGGAAGTACGTTGTGACGTACATGTGCGCTACCTCGGCAGCGAGGTCGATGATGAACATCTGACTCATGAGCTTCTCGGAACCATCCTTGACAAGGTCGGGGAGTATCTCCTTGAGCCCGGTCTGGATGAAATGGTCGCGCAGCAGCATCACTACCTCGGGGGTCGTGACGACACCGTGCTTCCTGACGAGCTTCTTCATGTCCCTCTCCGCTATCTCGTAGAACCCGTGGAGCACCGTACCCCGCATCATCACGGGCGATGCAGGGAACCTAAAGTCGAGCGTCCGGTGGAACCAAGTGGAGCGGGGGCAGTAGTAGAACGCCCCCGCTACCTCGGTGATGCGGATGGGTTTAGGAGTAGCAGCCGCTACTCCTTCGACCACGTGAAGACACCGTCCTTCAGCTCGACCTCGCCGCTCTCGACCATCGTCTTGAGCGATGTCCTGAGGTCGTCCTCCTCGACACCCATGGCCTTGGACACGTTCTGGACGTTAGAGTCCTCGACGGTCTGCATAGCCTTCATGATGCCCTTGCACCTGTCGAGTATCGCGGTTGAAGCGGGCTCCTTCTTGGGAGCCTCCTTCTTGGGAGCGGCCTTCTTGGCGGGAGCAGCCTTCTTGGGAGCTTCCTTCTTCTCCTCCTTGGGCTCTTCCTTGACCTCCTTGGCTTCCTCGATGACCTTATCGCCGTTGCCGCCGTACAGGTCATCGAACTCGGCCTCCTCGACCTGAGTGTTCTTGTGCATGTTCAGCGAGTTCATGTTCCTCCACGTGTCCACGCCAACGGTGCATGAGGAGAACCTGTAGACGTGACCCACCCTGATACCGCCGTCATCGAGCTGGGCAATCACGTTGTCGATGCCCTCCTCCTTCCAGATGACGCAGGGCACCCTGCTGTTGAGTCCCTTGATGACGAACGGGAGCATCTTGTCCCGGGGCGCGTCCTTGGGATAACCACGGACGTCGGATACCTCGGTCACCAGACCGATGGTCTCGACCCACTTCGACTTCTCAGGGTCCACAACGAGATTGTGGATTGCGTCCACGGACATGAACTCGGTTCCGCTCTCCATGGTCTTGGTGGGGAAGTCGAGCTTGTTGTCCTTACCGAGAACGATGAGAGCGACCTGCGCATCCACGTTCATCGTTTCCATGACCTTGCGGATTTCCGAGCCCATCTTGTCGCCCAGAGTCTCTTCAAGGTCAGCCTTTAACGCCTCGTAGTCAATTTCTTGTCCTGACATAATGTTCACCTTTTCTGTTCCTTCTCCCAAGTAGCTCTTGCGGCAGCGAACGTGCTGGGAGTCACGTACTCGATGCCCTCGTCGTTGAAGCGGTAGTGGACGGTCATGCCCATGGGCGCGTTCTTGTGCTTGTCCACGGTGAGCGTCCCGCACCGCCACGGGTAGTATTGAAGGTCGTAGATGGACTTTGACAGGTACGCCAGAGTGTCCCCGCAAAGGAAGTCCCATCTGCTACGTTCTTCAGTAGACTTTTTCTTTGTAGTAGCTGCGTCTGTGAATGGCGAGCGCAGCCAGTTGGTGATGATGCCGTACCCGTTCGACTGTCGAACGGTGTGCCGCATGTCCATGAGAATGCGTGACAGGTCGCGCACCACTTCCCCGGCCTCCCGGTACGTGGGCTTGCCCGTCCTACTGTTCACCCCATTCTCCCAGAACTCCTGTCGGAACATGAACCCGATAGAGTCGAGCACGGCGATGCGAGGCTTCTCGTACTCCCGCATGACGCCCACCTGTTCCTTCAGCTCCTTCCAGTTGGTGACCTCGATGAGCGTGAGGTCGGGCTCGGCAGGGCAGCCGTACCCCTTGATGATGTCGTGGAGCCGAGCGTGGGAGAACCCACCCTCGGTGTCGATGTAGAACACCGGGAGAGGCTCCGGTAACCACTTCTGAAGCGATGCGATTGCGAGATACGCGAACGTGCTCTTGCCTGTCCCTGCCCCGCCCTTGACGAGTGACACTCCACGGTGAGGGAAGCGGAGCCGCTCATCAAACCCTTCCAATCCTATCTGGAGGTCGTCGGTATCGATTGTCATGTCCTATCTCCTACAAATGGCGGGACTGCACGGATGTGAATGGAATAACGAGGAAGAACAACCAGAGAGGCCGAAGATTCCTCTCTGTAAAAAGACCCCGACCACAGTAAACCACCGTACAGCCCTATCGCCTGTCATATCTGCTACTCCGTATCTCCGAGCGTGACCTTCCACGCCTTCTCTTTCATGTAGAGGTTGTGCCGAATCTTCGAATGCCGCCTCAGGTACTTGCATCGGTCCCAGAAGTCGATGACGATGGCATTCTCCTTGCCGGGGTACAAACGTAAGACACGTCCAACCCTCTGCATCGTCTTCACCTGACTCTTCCCCGCACCAGCGAGGATGAGCGAGTCAGCGATGGGGATGTCAAGCCCCTCGTCAGCGAGCGTGGTCCCTACCATCACGTCGATGAGCCCTGACCGCATCTGGTCGAGTATCTCATGCCGTGTCTCGCTGTCCAGCTCACCCTTGATGAACCGGGCATGGACACCGAGATGAACGAGCTTCTTCATTATCTCGTCACCGTGCGCGACACGGTTGACGAGGATGATGGTCTTGTGCCCCTCCTCGGTGAGCACCCACGCTTGCTTCGCTATCATCTCGTTCCGCTCCTCCGAGTGGACGACGTACTCGCTGTACACGGTCTGGTACGGAGCGGTGCTCTTGAACTTCATAGGCGGCACTTCGATGAACGTGATAGTCGGTGGAACGAGGTACTCGGGTATGAGGTCGCTGGCGTCGAGGCTCACAATCTTGGGACCGAGACATCCGTAGATGTCCATCTCGGCCCCGTCGTTGCGGTACTGGGTCGCTGAGAACCCGAGCCTGTACCGGGCGTTCCTCGACAGGATAGCGGTGCGAACGTGAGTACTGGCTGGTACATGATGAGACTCGTCGTAGATGATGAGCCCCGCACCCTGCAAGGTCTGGAGGATGAGAGTGAGCCGTTCCATGAAGTACGCCTTGTTCTTCTTGTCGTAGTCGCGGAGCTTCGACTCAAGGTCGGTGTCGTCCCTCATCTTGGAGATGTCAAGGTACTTGGGCCGCTTGATTGATTCTGTAACAGATGCTACAGTCTGCACCATACACACCGTCACGTCACCGGGCTCGCAGACACCGTCACCTATCTGACCGCATTTGAGGCCCGGTAACCTCCTCTCCAGACGCTCTTTCATCTGGTAGAGGAGGTCACGGGTATGGACGTAGACTATGGTAGGCGTTTTCCGTCCAGCGATTATGGATGCGATGACCTCGGTCTTGCCGCTCCCTGTCGGTAGCTGCACCAGTCCCGAGCCTTCCTCCATGATGATACCCTTCGCCCAGTCCTGATACGGACGCGGGGTGAGGTCGGAGGACATGTCAGGTATGCGTGTAGCAGGGAGGACAGGAGCCTTGGGTCGGTTGTCCACCACGACGACGTCGGCATGCTCGCCGCGTGACCTGTGGTGAGAGATGATGATGGCCCTGACGTTGGTGATGAGTCCAACGGGGAAGGAGAGGTTGGCCTTGTCGAACAGACGCCTGACGCCGTCCCACCCGCTCACTCTCCTGATATAGAGCGCACCTTCGACGGTGTAGGAACAGGCAAGCGACAGGTCGTTCTCCAGCGACAGGGGCGGGTCGCCCCTTATGGTCGCCATCGAGCCGTCGATTGTAATCACGTAATAAACTTTTCCAACGTCGATTGGTCTTCACCGTCCTCTGACCTGAGCGACCTGATGGTGCGAATGATGTAGACGAACTGGTGTGCCAGCTCTGACATGATACATTTCTTGTACACGGGAGAGAAGAACTCACAAGGCTCTCTTGACCCTGATGCTTCCGTTCTCACCCTACACACTTGCCCGATGAACGGGCAATAGTCCCCGCTCACGGCTACTCCTCCTTGGAGTCTAGCTTCCTCTTCTTGAGAAGGAACTGCTGCACCACGAACCTCACACGGGCGGCGTTGTTGTTGAGTCCGAAGCCCTCAAGCTCCCACTTCAACTTCTCAAGTAGCTCATCTTGCAGACTGACGGTCTTGAATCCCTTTGCCATGCATCTATCCCCATTCGCTAATTAACTAATCTATAAGAGTATAAGTATTTAAGACTTTCCCTTCGCGGCCCCGCCTTCGTGTTCATAGACCCACAGCTCGGCGCACCGGGTGTCCATGAGCGTCACCAGATGGTGCAGGGGAGTGAGCTGGATGCCCCACTCCTTACGCAGCCGTATGAGTGCCCGGGGTGAGAGCTTCTGGAACACCGATGAAGGGTAGTACCAGCTACTACTCTCTGATATCAGTCCCTTGTCACCTAGCAGGTCGCGCACCGCTATCCACAACGTTTCGAACGGTATCTCATGTACCTTACCATCGGTGGCATGCTCGGCTTGGAATGAACCGCATGCAGAGATGATGACTTGGTCTATCTTGCTGGTCGCTGCGTAGTTGGACTGCATCTCCTCGGGCGTTACGACACCCACGACGTCGAGCATGTACTCCAATGACTCACGGTTGATACGGATGACGCGGGTGAGCCTCTGAGAGAGCCCCCTACCCGGCTTAATCTCCTTCAGCACGTACTTGAGAAGGTCGTCACCAGCATTGGTGCGGTCCACCAGTATCAGCTCCTCGGCAGCCCACAACCGGAACGCAGCACCCTTGATGTGACGGTTGTTGGCGTTGGTGTGATGCAGCCATAGCTTGTACATCTGGGTGTCAGAGCCCCACGTCTGTATCTTCTCCTGTATGTGAGCGCAGTACCCGGGCGGTGGGCCTCCGAACCAGTCCATGCTCTCAAGGTACTTGAACAGCTCGTTAATCTTGTTCTGGCTCCTGAGAAGTACGATACGGATGAGATGCTGGACGTTCAGCACGTCGTCGTTGTCAACATCTGTGTACAACCTAGTACTCGGTTCGAAGAGCTGGAACCCGATGAACCCCAACCGTGAGCCGAACCCCTCGGCGTTCTCGGTGATGAACCCCATCGTCTTCGTGAAGCTCGACACCTTGTCCTTCTCGACAGCGTTCGACACGAACGACATGGTCGCCAGCGTCCTCGTTGACTGGGCAGCCCCGGCCTGTGTGATGGAGTCGGTCCCCTGCTCCATGAGGGAGAAGAGGGACGAGAAGATGTCGTAGTTCTTGTAAGAGGTAATCTCATCGAAGCAGACCAGACCAGCAGCCTCGTTGAGCGAGCCCTTCCGGCTCTTGTCCACGCTGATGAACCCGACAGCACCCGCGCTCGATGCCTTGCCGTACTTGGCACCGAGGTTCGTGACGGCATTGACAGCGAGAGCCATCTCGGTCTTCCCGCACTTTGTCGGACCTACTACAAGAGAATGTGGTGCGGTCTTCTGCATCGCCTTCATCACGTCGAAGCTCCTGAGGTCACACATGGTGATAGGGATGTCGTCACCGAGCGAGATGAGCCCGGGTTTGTAGATGGTGAGCAACGAGTCGTCTGGGACGTAGTTGGCTGACACGGCGAAGTCCACCAGCTCTTTCCAAGTGTCCGGGGACACGTTGTCGATGGCCTCCTGTTCGATACACGTCGGCTCGATACACTCCACGATGAAGAAGGGCATCGTCCTGTGCTTGTCGATGAGCCTGTTCCACAGTACCCCTGACGAAGCTAGTACTTGTTTCTTCTTCTTGGGCACCGGGGGACCGTCCTCGGTCTTCTCTTCCTCGTCCTTCTTCTTCTTGACCGTCATGGACACGGGGTCGTGTATCGTCGTGATGGCGTCCACCGTCATCTTGGTGGACACGTCCATGAGCTTCGCCATGGCCCGCAGGGCGAGCACAGGCGGTGGTGGGTCGAGGAAGTACAGCTCCTCGACGCTTGCGTACCGGAACCTGCCCCTGCGGTATCCGAGAGCGAACCCGTGCGGTGATAACAGGAAGCGGGGTGGAGCACCTTCCCCGGTGCTCAGGTCATAGATACGATAGGCGAGCTGTTCAAAAAGTGTATGGACAGCTCCCTGTTCAACAACATCGGTGGCGTTGAGTCCTTGGGATGACTCGACCTCGGTGTTCATCACGTCGGCTATCTTGCCGTCAACATGGATGAGGCGTATGTCGAACGGTTGGTCACGGAGTCGTTTGATGATATCCTTGGCTCCGCTATTGTGAGTAATAGGAGGGTGACTCATTGATACACGCCGCCCTACTCGTCATCGCTCTTGGCACCGTTGTTCGTCATCTCGTCCTTGAGATGAGTGGACAGGAATGAGTTGTGTACCAGATAGTACTCAATCATTGACCTCGCGGCATCACTCTCCGAGCCGCCGCGAGCTTCATGGAACTTCTTGAAGGCCGTGTAAAGGCCGTGCGGAAGGTTCACCTGTATCTTGTACATAGACTGGGGGGTATGGTCGTTAACCATGGGGGAATCACCGGAGAGTCATAGGGGATGCATTTCTATTTAAACCTATCGTTCCCGAACCATGCGTTGTGGAACATACGAACCTCTTACTGACTTATTATCGGGACACCGCGGCGATGCCGCGGATACCTATTTATATAGTCTTTTTAAGGGGATTTCAAAGTCAGTAAAACGGTATAAATGCCTTTATAAACCTACTATATATAACTTCCGGTAATTATATAAATTCTTACCCCATTTATTATATTTAGTATGTTTTTACTAAGAAGACTATATATTATTTTAGAGTCGATTGTTACTCACACATTCGCTACCACCTTCTGTTCTCGTTAGTTTAGCACTCTAAATCCAACATTTATTTACTTGCTTGGAAAAAACAGGGTAAATGGGGTAAATCGGGTAAGTGGTCTTCCGGTACAGCGTTTATCTCTTACTGACTCGATAAAAAACGGGGTAAGAGTAGGGTAAGCGATTAGGCTACCCGAAGACCGCACGATTCACATGAGCCGTGCCAGCGGGCGCACCTGACGTATATTGGTGAGGTCGGTGTTCTCTATAGAGATGGGGTCGAACTCCATCACGCCGCCCTCGGCCTGACCGCGTCCGATATCCATGTAAAAACGGACCTGTGACTTCTTCGTAAGCTCCTGTACCATCTGCGACAGGGACTTCAACTGGGCCTTGGTGGGGCAGCAGTTGGTTTCTACGTTGAGCATCACGTTCGCTGGCCCATCCTTTCTCTTCTCCCACTCCCTCTTCTGGAAGTCGAACATCCCCCGCACCATGCAGTCGCTGTGGTTGGTGGAGAACCTCATCGCTCCGGTAGCCATCAGGAAGCCCTGCACCATCCCGTAGCTTTTATTCCTTAGTCCCGGCTTGTACTCCTGTTCCTCAAGGTGTTCATGGTAGTACTCCGGTACGCCCGGGATGTGCCGCAGGGTTTCGTAGTGGAGCGAGCCGCGCCAGATGTAGTACATGCTCCCGTCCGGTAGGATGAACCCGCGCAGGTCGGCATCAGATGCGTCACCGCAGTCCGTTAGCAGACTGTTGAGCTTGTCGATGTCGAGCTTCGTTTCGTACTTCTTGATGTCGTCCAGCCACTCAGGATGAGAGATGGTGCATGGGGGGAACCCGGCGCAGCTCGTCTTATATGGTAGCTTCGACACGGCCTCTGCCTGACGGATGCCCTTGATGAATTGTCTGGTCAGCTCGTCAGGGTCCATGTCCTAGCCTCTACTCATCAGTCTGGAGAACGAACGAGCCTCTTTCAACGTCTTCATATCGTTGATGTCATGTACCGTCTGGTTGTCAATATCCATGTAAAAATGGACTGGTGCTATCGTTTGCATTGACTGTACCATCTGTGATATCGATTTGATTTGATGGCCCGAGGGGCAGCATGTAGCTTCGATTATCATGTCCGTGTTATGGTCGCCATCTACGCCGTGGATGCTTACACCGTACCGTATTGCCCCCGTCCCCTTCATGAATGCTTGCTGACGACCCACCCATGCTGTTTCGACCTTATCCGACAGGTTCTTCTGGTAGTAATCCCTGACGGCTCTTATATGGTCAATGCTCTTGTGGTGGGGCGTGAAGGGTTGTAGCTTCAACACAGTCCCGTCCCTGAGTATGAACCCCTTGACATAGTCACCCTCTACACCGTGGGTATAGGACTGGGTAGCAGCATTGTAGTACTTACTGCGGGCGGCAGCGTGTCTTGATATCTCTGATGGTTTGATTGTGGACTCATTCTCGTCCGTGAAGACCTCTTCCTCCCACTCAGGATGGTCAATTGTACAACTAGGGAACCCGGCACATGTGACCTGATGTTCCATGAACCTCTGGGTCATCTTCTCAGCATCCATGTACTAGCCTCTACACAACGTCCCGTGGAGTACACCACTTCTTGCCCCGCTTGTTCATCTCGACGTAGACACCAAACTCGTAGAGCTTCCCCATGTCGCGGATGTAGTCATGGACGTATGTTGGTGAGTCGTCATCGGCCCACACGCATGCGGGTCGGGCGAACTGGGCGAGTACGACATCCCTCGGTCTATCCATCTTATCGATAAAGTCATCCTCGTCAGACCATTCACCCTTCTCCTGTCGTAGCTTCTTCTTGGCATCACCGAGCTTGTCCGAAACCTCGGCAAGGTAGAACATCTTGCCGTCTATCGTCAGGTACGTCGGGGCACAGCCCGAGCCTCGTACCATAGCAAGGATTCTGTCGAGTATAGCAATACGCTCTCCTATCTCGACGTCGTGC
>CEPZ01012352.1_pt1 | contig 11470 bp, 15 predicted proteins | sample 530461 | NCBI WGS metagenome assembly CEPZ01 (sample SAMEA2620106, study PRJEB7988) | marine metagenome | isolation source: saline water (ENVO:00002010), including | reverse complement strand
CTATAACTTCTGGAAATTTTGAGAAATTAGTTGGGGAAGGTTTTTATAATGGAATTATTTTTCACAGAGTAATTGATGAATTTATGATTCAGGGAGGGGATCCCAAAGGAACAGGAATGGGCGGACCAGGATATACAATAAAAGATGAATTTTCACATGAAGGTGGAAATAAAAACAACAGAGGAACAATTTCAATGGCAAATGCAGGTCCAAACACAGGAGGAAGCCAATTTTTTATTAATCTTGTAGATAATAATTTTTTAGATGACAAACATTCTGTATTCGGAGAAGTTATTGAAGGAATGGATGTTGTAGATAAAATTTCAAAACTTCAAAAAGACTCTTCAGACAAGCCTTTAGAAGAAGTTAAAATTATCAAGGCAAGCATTATCTAATTTTTATAAATATGGATTTAAGAGAATTCTTTTCAGTATGGAAAAAAGTTTTTAGTAATTGGAAATATCTAGCTTCAACAATTATGATTACTTTAGTTTTTTATTCACTTAATGTTTTAATTGCAAGTTATAATTCTCTAGTTTCTTTTTACAAACAATCTGGATTTTTAAAAACCATTAATCTTTTTCTGAATTTTTTTATTGGATTTAAAAGCACTGTTTTATTATATTCATTTATAAGTTTAGTTTTGATTAGTATTTTATTTGGGTTGCTATTTAGTTTAATTGCTTACAAAACAAAAATCATTAAATCAATTTCTGGAAAAATTGGATTTATTGGAACAACAGGAATTTTTCTAGGAATATTAGCTCCTGGATGTGCTGCATGCGGTGTTGGTTTACTTTCTCTTTTTGGAATAAGTGCTGCATTTTTAACTTTCTTACCTTTTGGTGGTTTAGAATTATCTATTTTGTCTATAATAATTCTTTCAGGATTAATTTTTAAAATAACAAAAGACATAAGTGAAGGAATTAAATGCAAAATAGATTGAACAAAACATTTTTAAATTAAAATTTATTAAATAATAAAATGACTAAGGAAAAATCAATAACAATAAAAAAGAGTGACTTATGGAAATATTCAACATTTATTTTAATTGCTGTTGTTCTTATTGGAGGAGTTTTTTTATTTACTGGTGGAAATGAAAATTCTAATACTGATACTGTTCAGCCAACACAACCTTCTGGAAAAGTAAGTGCAAGTATTGATGATGATGCTGTTCTTGGAGATTCTGATGCACCTGTAACAATAATAGAGTTTAGTGATTATGAGTGTCCTTATTGTAAGAGACATCATGATGAAACATTTCCACTTATAAAGTCACAATATATTGACACTGGAAAAGCAAAATATGTCTTTAGAGATTTTACACCAACTTTAGTTAATCCTAATTATCATCCAAATGCTGTTAATGCTGCAATGGCTACAGAGTGCGTTGGCGAAGAAGGAGATGAAGCATATTGGAAGATGTTAGATAAAGTATTTTCCAACCAAGGCTCAAATAGTTTAGATAATTTAAAATCCCTTGCAAGTGGATTAGGTTATGATATCAATACTTGTCTTGATTCTAAAAAATATGAATCAGAAGTTCAAAAAGATTTTGTAGATGGACAATCTGCAGGAATTCAAGGAACCCCTGGTTTTGTGATAATGAAAACAGGAGACGATGAAGGAACTTTAGTAAGTGGTGCATATCCATTTAGCACATTTCAACAAATTATTGAATCTGAATTAGCTTAGTTTTTAATCATACTTCTCAAAAAATATTCTTTTTTTAATTATTCCTTTTTCTTTTAATTTTTTCACTACACTATTAATCATTTTACTTAAACCACAAATATAAAAATCTCCGTCAAAGTTTTTAGGAATATATTTGTCAAGAAAGTTTTGAACATAACCTTTATCTTTAAAATTTTTATTTTTAGGCTGGCTTAGAATATTATAAAACTCAAAATTTTTGTATTTTTTTTGTAGTTGAATAAATTCTTTTTCATATATAATTTCATTTTCATTTCTAAATCCTTTTAATAAAATTATTTTTTTCTTAAAACCTTTTTTCAGAAGAAAATGAATCATGCTTGCAAAAGGAGCTATTCCTGTTCCAACACAGATAAAAATTAAATCATTATTTTTTGAATTTTTATCTATAGTAAATTTTCCAATAGGTCCAAAAAGTTCAACTTTATCACCTTTTTTTAAAGTTTTAATGAAATTTGAAGATTTTCTTTTGTCAATTAATTTTATGCAAAATTCAATGAATTTTTTGTTAGGGGTTGAAGCAATTGAATAAGGACTTCTAAATTTTTTACCATTGAAATAATAACTTAAAGACAAATACTGTCCTGGTTCAAACTTAAAGTCTTTTGGAATGGAAAGTTTTAAACATTTAACATCTTGAGAAAGATATTTTTCTTCCAAAATTTTTGATTTAAAAATTTTTACAGGCATTTTAATTTAACAAAATCTCCAATAATTTTATTATGATTAAAAGCGAGCTTCATTTCTTTAATTTCTTTTAAAGAAAACCATCTGAAATCACTTGATTCTTTATCTATTTTTACATTTCCTTTAAATTTCCCATAAAATATTTTTACTTCTGCTTTCCAATTAAAATTTGAAAAATTTTCAAAATATTTTTTTAAAAAAATTGGCTCAAAATCTAAATTAGTTTCTTCTTTAATTTCCCTTTTTACTGCTTCTTTAGAATATTCATTTTTTTCAACATGTCCTCCAGGTAAACTCCAATAATCATTGAAGACTTTTGTATTAGATCTTTTTAACAACAAAAATTTTTCACCTTTTTTTATTATCGCACCTGAAGTTTTTTCCATTTTTTAAATAATTTTTTTATTAAACATTTTAAGAATTTTATCATGTTTTATATAATCAAGTATTTCTTTATGATGAGTTATTATTAAAATACATTTCTCTTTATTCATAAAATTATTAATTTCTTTTGACACTTTTTTTAAAGAATTAATATCTAAACCAGAATCTGTTTCATCAAGAATAATAAATTTTGGATCTAATATTAACATTTGCAAAATTTCCATTTTCTTTTTTTCTCCGCCTGAAAAATTCTTATTCAAATATCTTTCCAGAAATTCTTTATTAATATCCAAATCTTTTGCTTTTTTTTCTAATAATTTTCGAAAATCTAAAAAAGAAATTTTTTTTCCTTTGGTATTATTATAAGCTGTTCTTAAAAAATTTGAAACAGTAACACCTGAAATTTCTACTGGGAATTGAAATGAAAGAAATAACCCTTTTTTTGCTCTTTTATTTACAGGAAGATTTGTTATATCTTTTTTATCAAATAATATTTTTCCTGAAGAAATTTTATATTTTTGATTTCCAATTAAAGCATTTGCAAATGTAGTTTTTCCACTGCCATTTGGACCTATTAAAACATAAATTTTTCCTTTTTCTAATTTTAAATTAATTCCTTTTAAAATTTCTTTTTTTTCAGCTTTTACATGAAGATTTTTAATTGCAATCATTTTATTTTAAAGCTCCACGTACAGCATCTAAAGGCAGTAATACACATTTTAATCTAGCAGGATTTATTTTTATTTTTAGAAGTTTAAGAATATCTTTCTTTTCTAGTTTTTTTACATCTTTTACTTTCATATTTTTTATTTTGTCTGTAAGCATTGAAGAAGAAACCATACTTATTACACAACCACTTCCATTAAATTTTACATCTTCTATTTTATTATTCTTTATTATTAATTCAACAGTTATTTCATCTCCACAAAGAGAATTAGTTTCTGTATGTTTGTGAGTTGAATTTTTTAATTCTCCAAAATTTGAAGGATTTTTGTATAACTCTAAAATATGTTCTCTATACATTTTTTCAGATAAATCACTATGTTTTATCATTTTAATTATTAAACTTCTTATTTATTTTATTTAAAGCATTTACAAATTTATCAATGTCTTCTTTTGTATTGTAAAAATAAAAACTTATTCTTGCAGTTCCAGAAGTTCCAAGTTTTTTCATTAAAGGCATTGTGCAGTGATGTCCTGCCCTTATTGCAATTTCATAGTCATCAAGCAGGGAAGCAATATCATGTGAATGAATATTTTTCAAATTAAAGGATAAAATTCCTGCAGTATTTTTTTCTGAATTATAAATTATAATTCCATTAATTTTTTTTATTTTCTTAAGAGCATATTTCATTAATTCTTTTTCTCTTTTTTCAATGTTTTTAATTTTAATTTTTTGAAGATATTTTATTGCTTCTGCTAATCCAATTGCTCCTGCAATGTTTTGTGTTCCTGCCTCAAATTTTTCTGGAATAGAATTCCATTCAGCATTTTCAAGAGAAACTTTTTTTATCATATCACCTCCAAAATTAAATGGCTCTAATTTTTCAAGCAAATGTTTTTTTCCATATAAAACCCCAATTCCTAGAGGACCTAGCATTTTATGTCCTGAAAAAACCAGGAAATCACAATCAAGATTCTTTATATCAACCTTCATATGAGGAACACTTTGTGCTGCATCAATTATTGTAAGAATATTTTTCTTTTTTGCAATCTTAATTAATTCTTTAACAGGATTTATAGTGCCAAGGGAATTTGAAACATGTGCAATAGATAAAATTGCAGTTTTATTTGTTATTTTTCTTTTTATATCTTTCATGTCTAAAGTAAAGTCATCTTTTACTTTAATGAATTTTAATTTCATCTTTTTTCTTTTTGCAAGCTGTTGCCATGGAATTAAATTACTATGATGTTCCATTTCTGTAATAACAATTTCATTTTTTTGTTTTGGAATAATAGAATTCAATGTATATGATAATAAATTAATTCCTTCTGTTGCGCTTTTTGTAAAAATTATTTCTTCTGGAGAAGAATTGATGAATTTAGCAACAGTTTTTTTTGAATTTTCATATTTTTCTGTTGCTTTTTGGCTTAATTTGTAAACACCTCTATGAATATTTGCATTTGAATTTTCATAAAACTCCTTAATTGCATTGATTACTTGTTTTGGTTTTTGAGTTGTTGAAGCATTATCTAAATAAATTAAATTTTTATTGTTCTTGAAAATAGGAAAATCTTTTTTCAGTTTTTTTGAGGTTTGGTTATTTATCATTTTTAACAAACAGAATCCTCTATTTCTAATTCTATTAATTTATTTAATTCAACTGCATATTCTAAAGGAAGTTCTTTAACAACAGGCTCTATAAATCCTGAGACAATCATTTTTGTTGCTTCTTTTTCTGATAAACCTCTTGACATTAAATAAAACAATTGATCTTCTTGAATTTTTCCAACAACTGCTTCATGTGAAACTTCTACATTGTCTTCAGAAACTTCCATAGCTGGAAAAGTAAGGACTTTACTTTTACTGTCAAGCATTAAACCATCACATCTTACACTTGATTTTGAATTAACGGAGCCTTTTTTTATGTCAACTAATCCTCGATAAGAACTTATTCCTCCTTCTTTGCTGATTCCTTTACTTATTATATGTGAACTTGTGTTTTCAGCTAAGTGATAGACTTTACATCCTGTATCTTGAAACTGATTATTTCCTGCATATGCAACTCCTATATAATCTGTTTTAGCGTTTTTTCCAATTAAAACACTGCAAGGATAGAGCATTGTTATTTTGCTTCCAAGATTTCCATTAACCCATTCCATAATTCCATTTTCATGAACAACAGCTCTTTTGGTGTTTAAGTTGTAAGTATTTTTACTCCAGTTTTCAATGCTTGAATAACGAACTTTTGCATTTTTTAGAACATGAATTTCAACACAACCAGCATGTAAACTTATTTCAGTATATTTTGGTGCAGAACATCCTTCAATATAATGAACCTCTGAATCTTCATCAGCAATTATTAAAGTATGTTCAAATTGCCCTCCTTTTTTTGCATTCATTCTAAAATATGCTTGCAAAGGCAGTTCAACTTTGATTTTTTTTGGAATATAAATAAAACTTCCTCCACTCCAAACAGCCGCATGCAAAGCTGTAAATTTATGCAAGGTAGGAGAAACACAGTTTGTCATAAAATATTTTTTAACTAATTCAGGATGTTGTTTTAATGCTTCATCCATATCAAGAAAAATAACTCCTTTTTTTTGTAAATCTTTTTTTAAATTATGATAAACCACTTCACTTTCATACTGAGCGCCAACTCCTGCTAAAAACTTTTTTTCTGCCTCAGGTATTCCTAATTTTTCATACGTTTTTCTTATATCTTCAGGAACATCTTCCCAATTATTTGAGTTTTTCTTTGCATTGGGTTTCAAATAAAAATAAATTTCATTTAAATTTAAATCACTTAAATCAGGTCCAAAATTAGTTATTGATTTTTTATTGAAAGTTTCTAAAGCTTTCAATCTTTTATTTAACATCCATTCTGGCTCTTTTTTGTCATTTGAAATATGTTTTACAATTTCTTCATTAATTCCTGGCTTTGCTTTGAATTTCAACCTTTCAGGATTATGATGGTCAAGTATATTTCTTGTTGTTTTGAAATTTTTATTCATTAACTTAACTATTGTTAAGTTTTTTTTAAAGGTTTTGCATCAAAAATCCTTAAATACTCTTTAAATTTTTATTTTATATGACAAAAATTATGCCCCAGGAAATTGAAGTTTGGTATTTGATTCCTGCATTGAGAAAAGAGCTTGTAAAAATATTTATCAAAGATCATAATCTAAGCCAAAAAAAATCTGCAGAAATTCTTGGAATTACAGAATCTGCAGTTTCCCAATACTTAAAATCAAAAAGAGGGGGAAGAATATTATTTTCTAAAAAAGAAATAGAACAAATAAAAAAATCCGCTAATAAAATAGTAAAAAAACCTGAAACTTTAATGAAGAATCTATATGATTTATCCATCCTATTCAGAAAATCAAAAGTAATTTGTGAGTTGCATAAAAATAAGGATAAAAAAATTCCTAAAAACTGTGATATATGTTTTAAGTAAAATTACATTTTTTTAATTTCTTCTAGTTGTTTTGGAGCCATGAAATTTTTCATTGTAAAATCAACTACAAATCCAAAATATCTCATAAAATACCATAATTTTGCCCTAAAAGTGGGAGTTATAACTTCTTTGCCTTTGTCCATATTTTTAATTATTTTTTTTGCAACTTTTTTAGGGTCACCTGCAATTTTATTAAAATGTTCTACACACATTTGTTTTGTTTCGTTATCATCACAGTGAAAAGCTGTTTTTGCAAAATCTGTTTTCATTCTTGCTGGAAGAACAACAGTAGTAGTTATATTTGAATCCTTTAATTCATACATTAAGGAACGATTAAAACCATAAATAGCAGATTTAGTAAGATTATAAACAGTAAAATAGGGTAAAGGTGTAAAAGCTACAACAGAGCCTGTGTTTATTATTCTTCCTTTGTTTTCTTTTTTCATATGTTTTAATGCCATACTTGCAAGATGAACATAAGAATTAACATTAACTTCAAGCATATCTTTTATTACCTTTGAATCTTGATTTTCAAGTAGAATTGCTTTTCCAAAACCTGCATTGTTGAAAAGATAATCAATTCTTTTTTCTTTTTCTATTATTGTAGAAATTATTTTCTCACGAAATTTAAGATCTATTAAATCTCCAGAAATTATTTCTATTTCTCCTTCAAATTTTCCACACTCTTTTTTTAACTCTTCCAAAAGATTTTTCCTTCTTGCTACAACATACACTTTATATCCCTTCTCGCAAAGCAATTCAGCTAAGGATTTTCCTAAACCAGAAGAAGCCCCTGTAACTAAACAAACCTCTTTTTCCATTATGCTACCAATTTTTTATAGTTTAAAAAATTAATTCAAAATGTTTATCCAGTGATTATTAACTTTAATAACGAATAATTTATTAATCTTATTTCTGTTTTTGTTTGATGAAAGAAATAGAAGTAAAAATTTTAGAAATTAACCCTAAAAAATTAAGAGAGATTCTTAAAAGAAAAAAGGCAAAATTAATTATGCCAAAAAATAAACAAGGAAATTATTTTTATTCAAATTCAGAAATAGAGAAAAAAGGGGTAATACGATTAAGAACAAATATAAGCGGACAAACTATTACAATAAAATCAAAACTTGAATTCTCAAAAGGACATAAAATAATGAAAGAATTTGAGACAAAAGTAGAAAATATAAAAGAAATAATGAAAGGGTTTGAAATGTTGGGGCTAAAACAAATTGGATGTGTTGAAGTTATAAGAGAGGATTTGAAATTATATAATTGTTTGATTTCTTTGGTAAAGATGCCGAAAATACCTTATTATGTGGAAATTGAAGGAACTAAGAAAAATATTCTAAAAGTTACTAAGTTATTTGGATATTCTGAAAAAGATTATCATCCTGAATTAATTTACGGAAAATATAAAATTAAAACTAGATTTTTAAAGTTTAAATGAAAAAACCAAAAGTTTTAGTTGTTTGTTCCATGGGTTTAAACCGAAGTAAATATCTTGCTTCATATTTAAAGAATAAAGGTTATAGTACAAGATATGGTGGAATTGGTTTTGGAAGAATTAATGAGAATGCACATAATTCTTTTAATCAAGAAGATGTCAATTGGGCAGATATAATTATTGTAGTAAGAAAAAAACATAAACCTCTCTTAAAAAAACATTATAAGATAAAAGATAAAAAAGTAATTGTATTAGATGTTACTGATTCAAGAAGGATAATTGGGCAGAAATATCCTAAATTAAATAATTTAGATTTTGAAACTTTCCAAAAAAAATGGACAAGACCTCAATTAAGGAAAGCAATTAAACCTTATTTACCTTTGAAGTAAAATGAAAAATTTAGAAAAAAAAGCAAAAGCATATACATTAAAAAATGCACTTTCTCATGATGGAAAATCTAAAATAGGTTCTGTTATTTCTTCTTTATTTAATGAAGGCTTGAAAAAAAGTGAAGTAAAAAAATATTCAAAAAAAATTTCGGAAATTGTTAAAGAAATTAATTCTCTTTCTATTGAAGAACAAGAAAAAGAATTTGAAAAATTAGAAAATGAAGTAAGTGAAAGAAAAACTCGTGAAGGTTTAGAAGAATTACCTAATGTGCCCAAGTCAGGAATTATAATGAGATTTGCCCCTTCTGCTTCAGGACCTTTACATATAGGGCGTGCAATGACAGCTTCTCTATCATTTCTTTATGTGAAAAAATATAATGGAAAATTTTATGTTAGAATAGAAGACACTAATCCAGAAAATATTTATGAGCCTGCATATAAAATGATTGAAAGGGATTCAAAATGGCTTTTTGATAATGAAGCAGAAATCATGATACAATCATATAGAATGAAAATTTACTATAAATATGCTGAAAAACTTATTAGAAAAAAAGCAGCTTATGTTTGCACTTGTTCTGGTGATGAATTTAGAGAGTTTGTAAAGAAAAAGAAAAATTGCCTATGCAGAAATTTAACTGTAAAAGAAAATTTAGAAAGATGGAAAAAAATGCTTGATAAAAATGGATTTAAACAAGGTGGATCTGTTTTAAGATTTAAATCTAATATGAAAGATATTAATCCTGCAATGAGGGATTTTCCTTTGGCTAGAATAAACACAATAACTCATCCTCTCCAAAAAAATAAATATAGAGTCTGGCCTTTGATGAATCTTGCTGTTGCAGTTGATGATATTGAAACGAAAATAACACATATTATAAGGGCAAAAGATCACAGAGACAATGCAAAAAGACAGGAAATGATTTTTAAGGTTCTGGGAAAAAAACCACTTTGGACGGGTTTTTTAGGAAGATTTAAATTCAAAAATATGGAATTGTCAACGACAAAAATAAGGCAAGAGATTGAAAAGAGAAAATATTTTGGATGGGATGATCCTAAACTTCCAACTCTTATTTCATTAAAAAAACAAGGCTATAAACCAGAAGCATTTTACAAATTTGCCGAGCAGATTGGTTTATCAGAGAATGATAAAGTTATGGACAAAAAAGAATATTTTACATTGCTAAATGATTTTAATAAATAGGAATTTTTGAATATACAGAAATATTTATATAGTATTTTTTTTTAATTCAATTATAAAAAAGTAAAATGATGAATAAAAGAGGATTATCAACTATAGTAGTTTCTTTAATGATGATTGTTCTTGTTTTAGTTGCAGTAGCTATTATATGGACTGTTATTACTAATATTCTTGAAGGGGGAACTGAGCAGGTTAATTTAGGAACAAAATGCTTGGAAGTTGATGTAAGAGCGACAAACTTAATTTGTAGTGGTGCAAATAATGATGTTTGTAGTGTTACAGTTACAAGGAATCCAGGTGGAGATGAAATTGCAGGATTAAAGTTAGTCTTTACAAATTCAACAGGAACTGGAAATTATGTACATGATGTTTTAGGAAATATGGCTCCTTTAGAAGCAAAAACAGAATCAGATATTAGTACAGGAATATCAAATGTAAATAATGTTGAAATCATATCTTATTTTACAGATTTTGCAGGAAATGAGCAATTATGTTCAGCAGCTCTTTAATTCTTAATAATTAAATTTAAAAACTCTTTTTATTCTTAATTTATATGCAAACTAAAATTTGGGGTTGTCCCCATCATCTTTTTGAATAAGGATTTTTTTAGTTACAATTCTGATTCTGATAAGAACTTTTTTATACTATTTTTAATTAAATTAAATAATGACGGTTGTGGTCTAATGGTTATGACATGTGGTTGTGGTCCGCAAGAAGGGAGTTCAATTCTCCCCTTCCGTCCTTAAACGAAGTGTAAAGATGGAGTCCTTTTAAAAAATGAAAAAGAAAAATATTTTATTTGTCTGTAAGTACAATCGATTTAGGAGCCAAGTAGCTGAGAAATTATTTAAAAAATATAATAAAAATAAAGGAATAAATGCTGAAAGTGGAGGGGTTTTCAAAGGAGAACCAGTGCTTTATCCTCCCCAAGTGAAAATCTCAAGAGAATTTGGAATAAAAATTAACAAGAAACCTCAAGCAATGAGTTATCCAAAATTATGGGATTATGATTTAATAATTATTGTAGCCAACGATGTTCCAAAAAATTTATTCAAAAGAGAGGGGAAATATGATAATAAAATAATTGAGTGGAAAATTAAAGACAATTATGATCCAAACAAAACCAAGATAAGAAGAATAGTAAAAGATATAGAAAAAAAAGTTAAAATGTTAGTTAAAAAATTAAAATGAAAACTGAAAAAGTTAAAGGATTTAATGATTATACAGGGAAAGAAGCTGAGAAAAGAGCAGTAATAAAAGGAATTGTACAAGGGGTTTTGGAAAGATATGGTTTTGAGCCTGCAGAAACCCCTATTATTGAAGATAGATCTTTTGTTAAAGGTGAAAATGAAAAAGATGAAGCTGTTTCAGACATCTATAATTTAGAAGATAAAAAGAAAAGAAAACTTGCCTTAAGATATGAATTTACATTTCAGTTAAAGAGGTTAATGAAAAATAAGAAACTTCCTTATAAAAGGTTTCAAATTGGACCTGTATTTAGAGATGAGCCTGTTAAAGGAAATAGATCTAGGCAATT
>CEPZ01006916.1_pt1 | contig 11474 bp, 12 predicted proteins | sample 530461 | NCBI WGS metagenome assembly CEPZ01 (sample SAMEA2620106, study PRJEB7988) | marine metagenome | isolation source: saline water (ENVO:00002010), including | reverse complement strand
AACCTGTTAAGAAGAAAGCTACTAAAAAGAAACCTGTTAAGAAGAAATAAAATCAAAATAATTTCACCTATTACTTTATAAATTCTATAAACTAAAATAAAAAATGACAGACAAATGGTTCAATAATAAATTTGAAAAAAACAATCTAAGAAAATATACTTCTAAAAGACTTAATGAAAACAATAAATTCAACAAACTATCAAGAAAATTTTCTATAACCAATTGGTTAATAATAGCTAATGTAATTGTCTATCTATTAATAATAATTTTAAAAATTTCTGGATTTTCGGAAGAAAAAATCTTTAGCATCTTCGCATTACAAGCCAACTCACTTTTTCAAGGAGCCTATTGGACAATATTAACTAGTATGTTCACCCATATCTGGTTACCTCATCTATTCTTCAATATGATTTCATTATTTTTTATAGGGACATTTTTAGAAAAATTAATAGGTAGGAAAAAATTCCTATGGTTCTATTTATTATCAGGATTATTTGCAGGAATTTTTGCAGGAATATTATCGTTTTATTTTGGGAATACAGATCTAGGAGCCAAAATATTCATAAATCCGAACATTTATGGAGTTGGAGCTTCGGGAGCCATCTTTGGAATTGCGGGCCTTCTAGCCATCCTAACGCCCAGGATGAGAGTTTATCTTATAGCAGGACCAATATTTGCAATAATATTACAATCAGTTTTACAATCAATAATCCCTGAAAGCCCCTTCTTACCATTAATGAACTTTGCAGTAATGTTTTACATATTTTTTGCCATATTTGCAATGTTCTCATTTAATCCTCAAACAAGAAAACTCTCAATACCCTTAGCAATGCCTTTCTGGGTCTTACCAATAATAGCAATAGTGCCTCTAGTAATTATAGGATTATTTGTTCCACTCCCTATAGGAAACACGGCCCACTTAGGAGGACTAATAGCAGGCCTGGCATATGGCAAATATCTTAAAAAGAAATATAAACAGAAAACTGCTATGATTAGTAAGAGGTTCAGATAAATGAAAAAGAAAAAAGAAAATTATATTTACCATAACTTCAAACTAGCCATAAAAGATTTTAAAAAATTAAAGAACTACTTAATTTTCTCAGTATTAGTTTTCTTTTTATTCACGATACTAGGACTTATTTTTCCAAATTTTTTCGAAGAACAAATAAGAGAATTAATCAAAACTTTAATTGAAAAAACTCAGGGGCTATCAACATTTGAATTAATATCATTCATTATGACAAATAATATACAAGTTGCATTCTTAGGAATAGTTTTTGGAATAGTTTTTGGAATCTTACCAACCCTAGGCCTAATTGTAAATGGATATGTATTGGGATTTGTTGCACACCATGCCATACTTGAAGAAGGAATCTTCATATTATGGAGATTACTCCCCCATGGAATATTTGAAATACCTGCAATTTTAATTAGCACATCATTAGGAATAAGACTTGGAACAGACTTCAAAAATTTCAAAAAAAATCTTAAATCAGCAATTAGAGTTTTCCTATTAATTATAATACCTTTATTAGTCCTAGCAGGAATTATAGAAGGACTACTTATAGGACTAGTTGGTTAAATTAGCATGCTTAGAAATCAAACAACTTAGTTTGCTTACCATATTCTCTTAACAAAATAAATTTCTCTCTAAAAACATCAACATTCAAATTAATTCTATTCTGAATCCTCATAAAAGCATCCTCTTTACTAACAAACCTTTCTTCTTTTTTATTCATAGCATCTCTACAACACTCCCTTAAAATACCAACTCCCAAATGGGCATAATAATCACTAGTAGTTTCTCTAAAAACAAAAACACTCCCTTGCCTCTTAATCTTATCTAAATATTCACAAACAGCCAACCTGGCAACATAATATCCTCCAGTAACTTCCTCTGCATAAGTCTTCCTTCCATGAAACCTTTCAAAATCCTGCCAAAAACTTGCCTTATTAAATTTAATATCTGCTTCAATAATTTCAAAACTAAAACTTCCCGGCAATATTAATATCTCATAATGATTTCCAACATAATCTGAATGAAATAACATAACTTCATCAATCTCATTGTAATATCTTATTCTTCTAAGTAAACTCTTACCTATAGTGTCATCCACTGCAGTTATACTCCAACGAGTAGGAACCAATCTTCTACCCGTTTTCAAACCCAAAAGACCAGCACTCAAAATCTTTTGTATACTGGAAGTGGGAATTCCTGAAGAATGTAATTCATTCATAGCCACTGCAGACTTAACGTGATCATCTGAAACCAAATAATCTACCTTCTTCCTAACTTTAGCATTTTCCTGCAATCTTGCATTATCCAAGGGAGCTAAATTTGTAATAACGGGACTATATTTATTCACCTCTAAATGTTGCTTAGGGTTATTCTTCAAAAAAACCTCAGTACTAACAGGCTTATATGCCATAGCTATCTCCTGCATCAAATCTTTAAATCTATTCTTAATAACAGTTTTCTTAATGCCTGTCTTAAACCTTCCATAAATCAACTTACTTCTTCTTGTCAAAATATCTCCAATTCCAAAATTCTTTTCATGCCATCTTTCTGGCATTGACAAATCCTCAGTATCTTCATGAAAATCTGGGCTCAATATTCCTGCATTAACATTCGGATAATTATATCTTCCAACAAAAATCTCTGGAGGACTATTTCCTGTAAAATGTTTTTTAATCTGAAAATTAGTCTGATAAACTATCTCCTTCTTTTTTTTAAATTTAACAGGACTGTTAAACAATTTCTTATCCTTAATCATCTCAAAATTATCTACCATAAATCACACTTACAAAAATACTAAGAACTATATAAAAATTATTACAAATAAAAAAAAATATTTAATTACTCTTTTAGGTCACTTATTCCTAACATTAAGAACAACAATCCAACCATTATAACAAGCCAAATTACGCCTCCCTTCAAGAATTCCCAAGCCGCAGTTCCAAAGTCCCAAGCTCCCCAACTATATGAGTAACCCCAAACTAAAACTGATGCCAAAATCAGGATAAGTCCAAACAAAATTTCTGTCCATTTATTCATAATAGATTTATTCCAAATTCATTTATAAATATATATGTGAATTATCGTAATTATCCAAAACTTTATGTTAAATTTTTTAAAATAAATTTAATCTAAATTAATTTTTCTTTTTCTTTTATCTGCCCTTCTCCGCCGATTATATCTACCACTTCGGCCCCCATTGCCCCGATTACCTTGCCTTTTCTTCCTTATATATCTAAGAGCATTATTTGCTCTTTCAATTAAATCATCTTCTAAGTCCCCAGAACCAGCTACATCTCCATTTAAGGCAGAGATATAGCCTTTTTTAGCTCTTTTCAACCAAATAGAATTATTTGTAGCATAATATAGTTTACGAGCCATCTCTGCAGCAAAAAATGAAGTTCTTGCAGATTCTAAAGGACGCAAATTAGCCAAACTAGATGAAGCTCTAGAATTAGCATCATAAGATCTTTGAGCCCAACCAAGATCATGATCCTGTCTTTGATAAATATGATAGGCATCAGTACCTGCATGACTAAAAAAATGCCCTTTAATTACCATACAATTATCTTCAGGAATGCCCTCTTCAGAATAATCTCTTAAACCACACATTTTAGCACCATCAATATTAAATGAAAATAACTTCTCCAAAATAGAATCTGGATGATTTTTCAACCTATGACTAGCAACTTTTGTTAACCTTTTAACAAATAACAATTCCCTATCCCTAATGGTCTCTGCTAAACTAACATATTGTAATGCCAATCCCTCGGTAAGATCACCAGTATTTTCTGTAAGTTCAGAATAATTTTCATATAAAAGATCATTATTCAAACACTCATATAATTGATCGATTTTAGTTTTATTTTCCATATAGGAAATTCATAGCACATTACTTAAAAACATTTCTATAATAAACATTTTCTAATAAAGACTCAAATAATAATCTACATTACAATTAAGCTTATATAATTTTTAAAGCCATTAATTTCATGGAACATCTAAAAGAGGGATTTGAAAACAAAACAATCCAACAACCATTAACAAAATTAGAAATTTTAAAGAAAATAAGTGCGGGCACTGAATTAAGGAATGCTATTAATGATATTGTGCATGGAGGCTTAGGTGCAATAATTGTCATTAGCAATTCCAAAGTTTATGATTGTTTTCAAGGAGGATTTAAAGTTGATTGTGAATTCACGCAAAGACGATTAGTTGAATTAGCCAAAATGGATGGAGCAATAATTCTATCTACTGATTTTAAAAGAATTTTATATGCCAATACGTTATTAACTCCCAATACAAATCTTCCAAGCATGGAAACTGGAATCAGACATCAAGCAGGAGAAAGAACTGCAAAAGAAACGAACTCCTTAGCAATAGTAGTATCTCAACGTAGAGGAGAAACAACAATCTACAACTCAAATTATAAATATTTATTACAACCTACTGAAGACCTATTAAGAAGAGCTACTGAAAACTTACAAATATTAGAAAAACAAAGAGAGATATTTAACGAACTTTTAATCAACTTAAATATTCTAGAACTAACAAACCTTGTCTCAATAGGAGATGTTTGCAAAATATTGCAAAGAATAGAAATGATAAAAAAAATGACCAAAATAGTCAATGAACAAATAATCGAACTAGGAGAAGATGGAATCATCCTTAAAATGAGAATGAAAGAAGTAATTAGAGGGATAGAAAAAGAGGATAAATTAATAATAAAAGATTATATTAAAAATCATGAATTTACACAAAAATTCCTAGAATCACTTAATTTTGAAGAAATTTTGGATGTAGAAAGAATAGCAAAAAATTTATTCAACCAAACACAAGATTCAACAATAAATTCAAGTGGATACAGAATACTTAGTAAAACTAACCTTCAACAATCTGAAATAGAATCCTTAATTAGTGAACTCAACCACCTAGAAGAAATAATAAATGCAGATCATCAATTATTAATAAGAATACTTGGAGCAAATGTAGATAAGTTCAAAAAGGAAATTTCTCATTTAAGAGAACAAATACTCATCGGCAAAAGAGTATAACTCACAATAAATACTTTTATATAACAAATTTTCTTGATAACCCCTTACAATGTTAACTGAAAAACAAATAAATGAAATTAGAGAGCATTTAGAAAAGGCTCAAAATCCTATTTTCTTTTTTGATAATGATAATGATGGATTAACTAGTTATCTGCAATTAAGAAGACATATCGGAAGAGGGAAGGGAGTCCCTATTAGATCTTTTCCAGATTTAAATGCAGACTATTTCCGAAGGGTTAAGGAATTAAACTCCGATTATGTATTTATATTAGACAAACCAATCGTATCTGATGAATTCTTACAGCAAGTTCATGAAGACAATATCCCCTTAGTATGGATAGATCATCATGACGTTGAACCCCCTAAACAAGAATGGATAAATTACTACAACCCATTCCATAATGATAAGACAAGCGAACCAGTATCCTATTTATGTTATAAAATAACCAATAAAAAAGAAGATATTTGGATTGCAATAATTGGATGCATTTCAGATGCCTTAGTTCCAGATTTTTATGAAGAATTCCAAGAGAAATACCCTGAACTCGCAAAAGATAATCCTGAAAAAAGTCCCACAGGAGCATTCGATGTTCTATTCAATTCAGAAATAGGAAAAATTGCCAGAATTTTAGACTTCTCATTAAAAGATTCTATAACAAATGTAGTTAAAATGTTAAAATTTATGTCTGAAGCAAAATCTCCTTATGATATTTTAGAAGAAGACTCAAGAACAAAACAGATTCTAGCAAAATATTATGAAATAAATGAAAAATATCAATCATTATTAAATGAGGCAAGATCACAATCGGACAATAAATTAATCTTCTTCACATATGGAGGGCCATTTAGCATAAGTGCTAATCTAGCAAACCGAATCAAATATGAATTTCCTGAGAAATATGTAGTTATAGGATTTAAAAAAGAAGGTTTTGTAAATATATCTCTACGAGGAATTAATATCAGAACAATAACATTAGAAGCAATAAAAGACATTCCAAATGCAACAGGAGGAGGTCATAAAATGGCAACTGGTGCAAGAATGGCTGAAGAATACCTTCCTCAATTCAAAGAAAACTTACAGAAATTAATTGATTCTCAATAGCTCTTCGCAACTCTCGCTACATACTCTGCCTTTTTACTACAAATTATACACTTCCCACTAACCTTTTTCTTTTCATCAATATTCAAAACCTTAGCTCCTTCAGTCTTATGTTTTAAATCCTCTTCACATTTAACACTTGAGCATAAATTTGTCAATGAAATCTTTTTATTTTTAATAGCACTTTCCAATTCCTTGAAACTACTTATACTAACCACAGCTCCCTTTAATAATTTCTCAGCTTTTTTCAACAAATTATCTTGAATATTTTCCAAAGTCTCTTCAACATATTTCTTAAGCTTGCCAATCTTAACACTTTCCTTCTTACCATTATCCCTTCTTACGACTACAGCACTATTAGTCTCTAAATCTCTCTTACCTATCTCAATTCTAAGAGGAATTCCTTTCATCTCATATTCATTAAACTTAAATCCAGGCCTATAATATTCTCGGTCATCATATATAACTCCAAAATCTTCCAGGGCATCTGCAATTTTCTCAGCCTCTTTTAGGACTTGTTTTTTACTTTTATCATCAAAAATAGGAATAATAGCAACAGTATTTGGGGCTACCATAGGAGGCATTATCAATCCCTTATCATCTGAATGAACAGCAAACATTACTCCCAACATTCTTGTAGTTATTGCAAAAGTATTCTGATATACATACTGTTTCTTTTCATTCTTATCCACAAACTGAACACCATAAGCTTTAGCAAACTTCTGACCATCATGATGGAAATCAGGACCTTGAATAGCCTTACCATTAGGCATATAAAATTCCATTGAGATAGTATATTCTGCACCTGCAAATTTTTCCTTTTCAGTTTTTCTTCCAATCAAACTAGGCAAGGCCATAATCTCTCTACAAACGCCATCATATAATTCAATTATATCTTTACCCTCTGCTTCTGCTTCCTTCTGAGTTGCAAATGCAGTATGACCCTCACTCCACAAAAATTCACGAGTTCGTAAAAATGGAACCGGATTCTTAAATTCCCACCTAACAACATTATTCCACTGATTCAATTTCAAAGGCAAATCTCTATAACTTCTAATCCACTTAGAAATAGAAGGATACATAATAGTCTCTGAAGTAGGTCTAACTGCTAATCTTTCATTTAATTTAGTATTCCCTGCCTGAGTTACCCATGCAACCTCAGGACTAAATCCCTTAACATGCTCCTTTTCTTTATTTAAAAATTTTTCAGGAATAAACAAAGGAAAATAAGCATTTCTAATTCCTAACTGCCCATAACCTTCATCAACTATATCCCTAATATTCTCCCACATCTCATAAGCTGTTGGCTTAAATACAATGCAACCCGAAACCTCAGTATAATCAGCTAAATCTGCCTTCAACATTATTTGAGTAAACCATTCAGTAAATTCATCTTTCTCTACAGTAATTCCTTTATTATCAATTTTCTTACTCATAAATCTTAAAAGAATTAATAAGTTTTAAATCTTCCTAACCCTCAATTTGAAAGATAATATGAGCCCGCGAGGAATCGAACCTCGATCAACGGGGCCGAAACCCGGTATTCTATCCATTAAACTACGGGCCCATAATTTTTCATTAACAAGTTAATGAACCACCATCTAAAAATTAGCATTATATACCTTAAAAAATCTTTGCTTTATTCACATTTATCTATCATCAGATTTAACATTAATCAAACCAGCACTAGCTTCATCAACAAGACCATTCAACCTAAATATACTTCCCCTCTTTTCCAAATCTCCATAAAATTTCTTAACATTAAACCTTTCTTCGTTAAGATTAACAACAACCTTATCATCATCCAATCTAACAATTCCTGAAGCATCATAATCAAGACTCTTCAGATAAAAATTCCCTAATTTTAGATAACTATATTCATTATCAAATTTTACCTTAAGCTTTCCAGATATTGGGATACCTTCAATAAAAATTTTACTAGTCTTTCCCTCAACAATCACTTTCTCATCATTAAAATTAATTTTTCCATTAAAATTATCCATAACAATACTAGAACTATCTAAATCATATTTCTTACCCTCAATAAAAAAAGCTCCCTTAATCTTCATATCAAATTTATCCACATTACTATCTATCTTAAAACTCTCAGGAGGATCTAAATTAACGTTAATTGAAACGCCTCCTAAAACATCTCCTTTAACAACATTACCTGTAATTTGCCCTTGATTAGGATTAACAAAGCTAGTATAAAAAACAAATAAAAACACAAATAAAAAAACTCCAATTAACATAATCATCCAACGATGCTTTCTCTTGGGTTTACTCAAAACAGCTTCTACTTCATCTTCAGGCATTTTCTAAATTATTCTTCCTCATGTTCTCCAGCTTTTGCTTTAATAATAATCTGTTCCAATTCATTAACAAAAGCATTAGGCCTATTTATATTTTTCATTATTGGGCCTGGACCAAACTTAAACAATTGAACATCTCCAAAATTCAGTAATCTCTGCCAAGGCCCTTGCAAAATCTGAATATCACTTATGGCCTCAAATTCCATTCTCTTAGATAAAATTCCAAAATAACCAGTATCAAGAATAACAGAACTACTAGTCAAATGATAAGACTCTCCAATCCGATGAATTTCCGTCACAGCTATTATAACAATTGCAAAAAACAAAACCACATTAAATGCAGTATCATTTATTATCCTGCCAGTATATTTAATATAAATTAGAAACAAAGCCAAAATAACAATCATAGAATAATATGGCATATACAACTTTCTTGAAGGTCTTAATTTCCGAATCCTCTTCCGATTACCTTTCTTTTTCACCTTTTTCATATTTCAACTAACAATTTAATTCTTATAAACATTTAGTTTCCAATCCAAATTGTCCCCAAAATACATACAACAATTATAATAGAACTGAAAACTTGTCTCCTTGTAACTTTTTCTTTCAAAAACAACCAACTTGCTAAATATATTAAAACAGGACTAAGTATAAGTATAGTTGTAGTAAACACAATTCCAAAGGCTCCATAACCATAATACAATATAGCCCTATAACCTACCCAAAATAAAGCTGATGCTAAAAACAACCCCTTTCCAACCGGTTTCAAGGTAGAAAGATTATCTCTAAAAATTGCAAAAACTATAATCAAGATAAACAAACTTCTAATAAAATAAAAAGTTATGGGATGATAAAATTGCACTAAAGGTTTAGAAAGAGTAAGTTCAATAGCAAATAAAAAACTACCTAACAACATAGACCAAGAATATTTATCAAATACAAAATGCTCCTTCCTTATATTTGATAAAAATAAAGTTATACTCGCAATAAACGCAAAAAATAAAATATAATAATTTCTTTCATTACTATAAATCTCAAAGAAAAAACTTAAAATAAAAGCCAATAAAATTGTAAATAAGGGTAATGTTAATCTTATAGATTGAATCTTAGATAAATCCTTATGTTTAAATGCAAAAAAAGAAAAATAATTAGCAAAAATTGAAATAGTAATAATCAAAAATAATATAGCAAGATTGATATTACTTCCAGCCAAAGGATCTATTCTCCAGAAAAAATATAAAAAAGGCAAACTTACCAATACAATAGATAGAAAACCATACACAAGAAAATCCCTATAAGTAACCCTATGTCTATTTGCTAGTTTTTTATATAAAATAGTTCCTGCTGCTTCTAAAAAAGCACCAATTATCGGAATCTGAAACATAAACCTATCACCTCAATCCAATAAAAGATACTAAGTTAATAAATCTAACTCAACAGATTTTTAATTCATCTTTTTGATTTTAAAATAATATTGATTAATGCCTTAAAAAATATTTAGAAATACGATTCTGAATAGCATCATTTTCATCTATTTTATAACTCATATGATAGGCATCCTCTCCAGTATCTTCATAATATTTTCCATAAATACCTATTGCTTTAAATTCTTGATTTTTAAGAAATAATTGCCCTCCACGATTAGACTCCCTAATATTAAAAAAAATTTCTTTTCTCCTATTTTCTGATAACTTACTCTTTAGTTTATGTATCATAATACTCCCTATACCCTCTCTTCTAAAATTAGGATCCACAGCAAGATTAACTAGATTTATCTTTCCTTTACACAATTCATATACCATAAATCCAAGAACTTCATTATATTCCTTTTCAGAATGAGCTACCATCATTATAGAAGTTCTCTCTGTTAGATATTGGTGAAAAATATCCTCTGTCCAAGGATTATCAGAACTTTTTCTTTCAACATCAAGCATCCCTGAAATATCCTTTTTTACTGACCATCTTACATCAAAACTCTTCCCATTATTATTTGAATCATAATATTCATTCATTTTAATTCCCTTTCTAATAATTTCCTAACAACCACATAATCAGCCCTCTTCCCTGTAGCCTGCATAACCTTCCCAATCAAGAAATTCAAGGCATTTTTATTTCCAGATTTATAATCATTAACACTCTTCTCATTCTTTTTCAGAACCTCTTCAATAACTTTCTTCAATTCACCTTCACTATCCATCTTTCCACCCTCTTTAGCCTCCTTCTTTGGAGAATAACTTTTAGGAATAAATTTCCGCATAATTTCTTTAGCCTTCAATGGAGTAATCTTTCCATCTTTCAACAAATTCAACAATTCAACAAAATGCCCGCTATAAATTTCTACATCATCCATAGTTTTCTTATTATAATTCAAAACACTAAACCATTCAACAGTTATCCAAGGCAATGCAAACTTAGCATCAACTTCTTTTATCACATCCTCATATAATTCAGCAATCTCTAGATTCTTAATTAAAATCTCCGCATTCTTCTTATCAATCTTATGTTTCTTAATTATCTTATCTAACTTTTCCAAAGGAGTTTCAGGCAATTCTTTTTCTAATTTATCAACTCTTTTTTTATCAATCCTAATAACTGGCAGATCAGGATCTGGAATAAATCTATAATCAGCGGCATCTTCCTTACTCCTCATCAATTCCGTTTCTTCAGTTTCAGGATTCCATCTCCTTGTCTCCATTTTTTTAGGCTTAACTTTTTTATGTCTTTCAAATTCAGATTCAATAACTTTCTGAATCTCGCTTATTGAATTAACATTCTTAATTTCAGCCCTCTCACTAACCCCTTTAATATTAATATTAACATCTGCCTTTATCCCCGCATCCTTATTTAAAACTTTAATATATGATAACGTTAAAACCAACTGCCTTAACCATTCCCCAACCTCTTCAGAACTTTTAAAATCAGGTTCAGTAACTATCTCAACTAAAGGACTACCTGCTCGATTATAATCTACATTTCCAGTTTCAGGATTCCAA
>CEPZ01087174.1_pt1 | contig 11480 bp, 19 predicted proteins | sample 530461 | NCBI WGS metagenome assembly CEPZ01 (sample SAMEA2620106, study PRJEB7988) | marine metagenome | isolation source: saline water (ENVO:00002010), including | reverse complement strand
TTATCGTTAGATGCTGAATTATCGTTAGATGCTGAATTATCGTTAGAAGTTGAATCAACGTTTAAACCCTGTTCTATTTCTAACACATACTCACCATTCAGCATACGTTGTAAACCAGACTCTAAATCAAGAGTATTATGTAGATCTAATTGATTTATCTTTTGAACAAACTTTCTATTTAAACAATCATTGGCCAAACAAAAATCAACAACCATTTTAGAAGCTGCAAGCTCAGATTTAGCCATCTTAATTAGCATGGAAAGCAAAGTAACGTCCAAACAACCATTTTCATAAACAGAATAAATGAAATCGAACTCTTTCATATCTGCAATGTGGTTTGTCAATCTTGATAATTTAGCTTTATCAATACCAAGCACTTTAGACGCTTCACGAACTGAAACTTCATGCTCTTCAATATAATTACGGTAACGCAAAGCCTTAGATAGAATAGATTCATCTCTTCTCTGCTCATTCTCAACAATATTCATTTCTTGAATTTGCTGCTCATTGAATGTACCAAATTCATCAATGTTAGCTTCAATTTCATCTTTTCCAGCATTAATAAAAGCAGTCAACCTTCTCTCACCACTGATTAGTTGATAATCGAAATCACCTGACTCTAATTTTTGAACTCTTATCGGATGAACAAGCCTGAAGTTTGTGGCTTCAAGTTGCCTTGTTAGCTCTTGGATTGCAGCCTTTTCTTCTGGTGAAGATAAATCACGGTTTTTGGAATAAAGCTTAATTTTATTACAAGGGATAAATGCTTTATTAGAGTTATCATCTGTTAACATATCTTGAAAAGTCATACTACCCAACATAATTAAAGCTCCTCTCCAAATCTCGCTAAAATAGCATCAATAACTTTTTTATATTTTTGACCTTTGACTCTGTCATTGCCATTACCAGGTTTATACCAAGGAGCTCTTTTGGCAGCCAGCGCGTTGGGCAACATAGCACTATGCTCAACATACTCATCTAACTTGGCTGTTCCAAAAAACGAATCAGTCCAAGCTAGATACTTCTTCGTTAAATCACCTTTAGCATCAACATCAGTTAAAACAACCAAAGGAACAGCAAGAGATTTGTTGACTTGATTCTTTACAGACTTTACGACATTAAAGTACTGTTTGATCTTTTCTTCACCACAACTTTCGAAGTCACAACTCAGCGGCATGATTGTATAATTAGCAGTAGCTAAACCTGCCATTTGATTTATATCAAGCGAAGGAGGAGTATCAATAATCACGAAATCGAAACGCATTTTTTCAGCTATATTCAAAACATTATTTCTAAAATTTAAAACTGTATCAAAAGGAAATTTTCTTACATCCGCCAATTTTGCGAGATTGGCAGGAACAACATAAATTTCTCCGTCGTTTTTACCCTTGTCTTTCCAATCAAAGTTTTCGCTTTTAACTGGTTCGAAGTGAAAATCAGGTTTATAAAGCTCCGCAGTACTAAAGCCAACAGAGTCAGAATTAACACCAAAAAGTCGACTTAAATCACACTGACCATCAGTATCAATTAAAAGAACTTTTTTTCCTCTTTCCGCTAGCCTAAGAGCTAATGCTACAGAAGTGGTGGTTTTCTTTACTCCACCTTTACCGTTACCAAGATGAATAACTTTAGACATTAAATTTTCCAAGTTTTGCTAATCAACAAATAGAGTGTACAACAAAATAAGAAGTTGTACACCCATTTTAGTAGAAATAATTACTTTTTTTTAGTTAATGGATTTTAATATTGTTTGGATATGTTTTGCTTTTCGACGGCTTACTGCTCTCCTACCACATGAATAGCTTTTGTGTGTGTCATGCGATATGTCAAGCATCTTTAACCAAGCATCCAGCGTCATACCTGAAGCTTCTTTTGCAGCCTTATACTCATCCGCGCTCATCTAACATTCTCAGATTTTCCAACAAAGTTTTAATAAATTTATTTTTCAAAACATGTAAACCAATTTCTGAAATAACTTTAATATTTAGCTCCATAAAAGCTACTTTGTTCAATGTACGTGTATACGATGATAACTCTTCTTTATTCAATATAATAATTTTTTGGTCTTTGTGTTGATCATGTACAACAGTTATAAATTCTGAAGAATCACTTAAAGAAAATATCACCGCAATATTTTTCAACCCCAATTTTAAAGTAAGTCGTTTTAGGATAATAAATTCTTCAATATCAAAGCATACTAAGAGTATTGTTTTGGTACAAAAAAGATCTAATCTTTGGTCTGTTGTAATAATAAGGTTTTTTTTGTCTAATTCATTGACTTCAAAAGTTTCTACAAAAGTATCATCTCTAACTTTAACAAAAGTTATATGTTCACCATCCTGGTTATATGCTGGAAGATAGACGCTTCCTGTTGTTAGTTGTCGGTCATAATGGTAAATAAGGCCTAATTCATTTTGGACTGAATAACTCAAACCTAATTTTGAAAAAATTTTTGAGTAAGATTTTTTATTTGCAATATTGAGACGCTTTACGAACCTTTTCAGCTCTTCACCAACAAGAGTGCATTCTTTTGAAATCATATTAATATTTTAAAACCTCCGTCACGTTTAATGATAATTGTCGGTGCTACGTCAATTTTTCTTATTTGGTTTTCAATTACTGCAAACCGACAAATTTCCATTTTTACTTCTTTGTATGATACACCTTTTTTATCTAAAACATTTTTTGTATCTATACATTTTGAACATTGCTCTAATGTAAAGACAAAAACTTGTTGATTTTCGTTATATAAATCTAAAGGACAATCTAACATGCAATTTCCTCTTTACAGTTGTACATGTACAACTGCTCAAAAGTCAGAGGTTTTGATAGATAAAAGCCTTGGATATGATCTAGTGGTAAAGTTTTAGAGAAATTGAAATGTCCGATATTTTCAACTCCTTCCAAAATAAATTTCGTTAACGGGAAAAAATGTTGCAAGTCATGTATTAGTGAAGAAATTAATGCGCAGTGAACACCTGATTGCAAAAAGGACTTATCAAATTTAATAAAATCAAAAAAGAATTCCAATCTAATATTCTCAATAGAAGAACCTTTACCAAAATCATCTAAAGCTAATTTGAAGCCAAGGTTTCTTGCATGAGACAAAGTATTTATATCTACAATTCCAGACTCTAACACCTCAATTACAACACAATTTGGTTTTAAACCTTTTCTCAAACAAACTGAATGAATATCGTCAAGTTGCTTGATCGTTATGTGCGGAACAACATTGAAATGAACAATGAATTCTGTATTAAGATTTTGAAGTTGTGAAACTATCGATTCAAACTGTACTGAAATTGGAATTTTTTCTAGCAATGCTTGGTCAAAAAGTTTACTCGAATTACACCTAAATAAAGCTTCAATGTGTAATTTGTTATTTTCTTTACGTATTGCCTTGATTGGTTGGTAATGGTGAGTAAACATTCTTTTTCTCTGAATATGTGTTTGATGTACACAATAGCACTTTAAAAAAGTGAAATTTTGAGAGGAAAAAATTTCTATAATTTCACTATGGCAGAGGAATTTAATTTTGCACTCAATGCGCTTGCGCATGTAGGCCGAAGGCCGAAGCCAAACCATGTAACTATGAAGAAAGGTTGGTGACGGGCAAAAGAACGTTTCAGTTGGAACGCAGATTGCAATTGCCCCCCTGATAAGCCATGCGTACTCAATAACCCCACTGTTGCTTCAGAGGTTCGAAAATGAGGCATTTTGCTTCAGCAAAATAGGTAAAGCCTCATTTTAAGGAGCATAGCGACAACACTATTAAATTAGTTCTAAGTTAATTTTCAACTTATCCACAGATTTTCTCCCTATAAATTTATTTCTTTCTTTATTAACTGGATGGCGAAGCAAGACAGTTAATAAAAAAGTGCATGGCTCGAAGATGAAATTACAGGACACAGAATCATGTTTTGTAATCAAGTCTCACATTATTATGATATATCCACAGAGTTCAAAATTGCTGTCGTTTTTTAATGCTATCTGTGATTTTTCTCGGAAATAATGGAGGGGAATATCCCTGCTGGGCTGTGAGTGAGTTGTTTTTTGGGTGAAAAATGTACTGGAATTTATTTCAGGCACGACGAAAACCAAGGCAAGCCTTGGTTATTTTTAAAGTTTTCCCGTCAATGAAATATGTTTAATTGATCGTGAGTATCATATTCACCAACTAGCGCTGATGTGCTGTGAGCTTCAACTTTTTGCAAGAACAAAGCCCTTTCTTTTGCTGTCTTTGATTTCCAAACAGGCCAAGTGTTGACTCTATTACTCTTTCTTAAACTGTTAAGTGCTATTCTGCGCTGCTCTTTGAAATAAGAAGCGCTAAAGTTTAAATCTTTAAAAAATTGCCATGTAAACCACTTGTAACCACCTTTACCTCGAATTACTCGCGCACCTTCATCATCAACTTCAGCTACATTCATAGCTTGCGTACAGAAGTATCCAGCTTTAACTAGCTTTCTTAAATATCTAAAATAAGATGCCCTGGGAATCTCTTCATTAAATATTTTTTTATACATTTGTATAATACGACGATGAAAAACAGGATCTAGGCACTTTGACTTGGCCACGCCAACTCGTAATGATGCAAAATCAGAGTAAGAAAGAAGTGTTATTAGTAAACGAACCGTTTTCACTCTTACCCTCTTCTGAGAAGTAGAAAAAAGAGCTTCTTTTTTCTCTAGCGTTTTCAGTGTTAAAGGCTCATTTATATATTTATAGACAGAGTCTATAGCTCTACGAATAGGTTCTGCTATGACATCTTGCTTATTCTTAGCAGCAAGTACAGCCATAACTATATCCGAATAGCGTTTTTTGCTTTTCTTTTTAGTCATATATTTAGCCAAAATAAATTGACCAAAAGCATAAACCAGACTAAAATATGAGGTGCTAATCAACATACTTAGTAAGTAAACGCTTTTAGTGTTTGTTTATTTTTGTATTAATAGAGCCTCGCTTTTTGCGAGGCTTTGTTTTTTTTAATCCAAATTAAATGTAACCGATTTAAATCCTAATTTTTCAGCAGTAGATTTTATGGCGTCTAGCGACTTAAAGCTTCTCGGTTTAGGTTGATAAGCCATCGATAAGAAACCTAGATCATTCTCACCGTCCATCACAGCAACCACGTACTCACTACCACCGTCTATTGAAGCTCGACCATTAGCAACGAAACCTTTGTGCGCAACATCGTCTTGAGAAACAAGTCTTGTAACAGCTGACATAGCATTCGTCCTATTAAAATAATAATTGCTCAAAGTCTAAAGAAACTTTAGAATAAAACAAGTTTTTTTGGAAAAAACTTTTTTTATTGGATCTAGGAAGATCATACACAAAAAAAATATTGAAAATGGACTTCTTAGAAAAAAACATGAATGTTGAGCTTTTTTGTATATTTCTCCTTGATGATTTAAATTAACACAATTACTAAAAAAGGAACTTAGTAATATGGTCGATTTACTAATCATATTAATATTTCTAATTGTCATTCTTGCGGCAGTTTGTGTACGCTTGATCAAAGATAAACAGTGGTTTCAGAGAAAAAGGCTCGGAGACTTACTTATGCAAATAGAGACTGCTAATTCAACTGATGACATCATAGAACTAGCAAATGAACTAGAGCTATTAAAGGCTAACTTAATCGGCTCAGATATAGATCATACAATCAAAGAAAGTCCATTTGACATTACTCAAGAGGATTCTTTCTCTGAAGATGTAACTATTGGAGAGTATCTAGCAAAAACTAAATGTGAACCTTTAGAGCAGGATAATGTAGTGTCAATATTTAAAAGTGATTAAGCGCTTTTAATAGGTTTAACTATTTCTGGCTTTTTTTTTGTGATAGAAGTTGCGTTCATTTCGCTGATTGAATTTGTTAGCAACTTCTTCATTGCCACTTTCTTATCGTCACCAATCAATTTATAAATACTAGCTTTAGCAAGAGCCTTATCTATTGCTAATTCGTAATCTTCTAATAATGAATCAGATGTAACGGCAACTCCTTTCAGAAGAAAATCAAATGAAACATTAGTATCATCTACAACACTTTCTATTAGCTTCCAAGGTTTAGCTCCTCTACCTATATGCTGAGATGCATAAGATTCTGACAATCCAAACTTAGTTAGAAGCTGTTTATTATTTCCAAATGAATATAATTCTCTAGCTCTTCTAAATATCTGATCCACTTCAGATTGTTTCTTGTTTAATACTTTTCTCAATTTAGCCACCTTGACTAATTGTCAAGTTTTGTTGAATTTATGTTTCAATTAAGTGTAGAATGAATGCAGAGCTGCTGGAACAGCTCTGATTCGACACTTATATACATAAAATGTATAGAACATACTAGGAACGTAAAAACTGAAGATGGCCAAAGGCCTCTTTTTTTGTATCAACTTTATTATATATAAAATAATGTACAATAGTAGCCATACCAGCAACTAATTATGTGGCTATAATTCATGAATGATAATATTGATAATTTATTTACTGATTTTGAAGTTAATGAAGGCACACAAGGCATTTCAGAATATTCTAAATTAGATAATGCATTTCAGCATCACGGAAAGATTAGACCAAATAAAAAATATTCTAATCCGAGCATCAACGATATTCACACTTTAAAGTCTGACTACTCCCTATCAACTGCCGATGTAGCAAGGTTTTTAGTTCGAGATTACAACCGTGTTAGCGATTGGTTTAGTGATAGCTGGCATGAACGCTCTCATAATTTTATTCCATCGGCTGCTTGGCAAAGTTTGCTTGAAGCTCTAAACATCAAAGAAAGGATGAATTTAACACCACGCTATCCAGATATAAGAACAGAGGTTTTTGAAACATCTACACGACCAAATAAACATGAGTTTTGGCAGTTGATGGTAATGGCGCAAATTAGTTCAAAAAAGCTTGCAGAGTTGAGCGGTGTTGAATGGGCAAAAATCAAGGATAACAAAGTTCGAGGAGCTCTGAAATTTGATGGTTTCGAGTTTGCTCACACTGTATCAAAAAGAAAACTCCATACTTCACCTTGCACTTTTTCATTTGATGAATGGATTAGAATAAGAGACATCATAACTCCAAAGAAACGTCATCATCCACCTAAAATAAGAGCCGCAGTAACTAGCTCTACGAGTGATTACAAAATCTATAAAAAAGATAGGCAAAGAGACAAAATCAACAAAGTTAAAAAACAAGCTAACAGCAATCAGAAAGTTGAAATTAATTTAAAAGATCCTTCATCTCCATTTTTTTACTCTGCAAGTGAAAATTATACGCCCCCTTCTAGTTATGAGTTCATTGCTATATTAACCTGGCTTGGCATTTCTATAAGAGAGTGCGCTTTAATTATGTCATGCACTCAAAAAAAGGTTGAAGATATTATTGACGCAAAATCGCTTCCACTTTATTACGAATGGAGACGACTACTTGAAGTTTTCAACTTAGTAGAAGGGCGTAAACTTAATGAAACAAGATAAAAAAGCCCCTGGCAGACCTAAAAAAGAGAAAAGTAAGCTGTTAAAACCGCGATTTACTGTCTCATTAGATGACGATACATGGAAAAGTTTAAATGAAGCCACTGAGCACCCAGTAGCCTTTTCGAGAGAAGCTATAATAGAAAAATTAAACAATGACAAAAAAAGCTAAAGATTATTCTTTAGCTTTTTTTCACTTATGCTGACTAACAGACCATAAAAATTCACATAGTTTTGGCATTTAGAAACTCGCGCTGATGAGAGAACCCCACGAGCCTGAACTTCACACAATAACTTAGCATCTGGATTTAATGACTGGATCTCTTTAAGCCTTTTTTCAATCTCGAAAAGGCCTTTACATTTATCCATATTTGCATTTAATACAACTCTAACATAGTTAGTTTTACCAGCCTGATCTTGTCCATCTATCAAACTTAATTTTACTTCACATTTACTGTTAGGTTTGAAACCCACTCTTTCTAAAAGTCCAAAACCACTTACATACATAACTGCATCCTTTTACTAAATTATTTTCACTTTTCAATATCTCTTCTTTCTTGGACGATACTTCGAATAATCAAACACAGCATTCTTGAGCAAGCTTTAAAGCATTATTCACTGCTTCATTATGTGAAAGTCCATCGTTTTGATAGCCATCTACCCAAGCTTGAAAATATGTTTCTTTATTGTCAGACAAGTTAACCACTTTAAGGCTTCGACCATTAATACCTACAATGTTGTTGTCTATGTCATACATGAAAGATCCAAACCTAGCTTGAGAGCTCGCAAATTTGCCGTCATGTTCGACAACTGTAGAATTAAAAGCTGGCCTCTTTTCATCGTTCAACATTTAGCTTTCCTTAATATTCCCATTAAATTAAAACTTGTTCATGAACAAGTATTGCTGTGATTAATACCTTAACAAAAAAATATAAGCCTAATTCGGGATAGAAAAAAATGTCTATCAATTCATAAGATAATAGACACAATGTAAAGCAACCTTTTAAGTGTCTATTATATCGCTTATCATTACTTTACAGACAAAATTTCCAAAAATCGATTTAATAGACAAAATGAGAAAATTTGGTTACGCACGAGTATCAACAAGCCATCAATCACTCGAACTCCAGAAACAAATGTTATTAAAAGAAGGAGTCAAAGAAAGTAGAATTTTTAGCGATATAGGTAGCAGAACAAACTTAGATAGGGATGGCCTTAATTTACTCAGGATAAAAGTAGAGGAAGGGGATCTTGTACTTGTTACTCGATTGGATCGCCTTGGAAGTGACACAGGAGAAATGATTAAATTAGTACAGGAGTTTTCCGAACTAGGTGTTTGTCTTCGCTTTCTCAAAGAAGGTATAAGCACAGAAGGGGCAATGGGGAAAATGGTAATAACAATACTGAGTGCTGTTGCAGATGCAGAACGAACCCGAATTTTAGAACGGACAAATGAGGGACGGATTGAAGCAAAAGCGAATGGAGTAAAATTTGGTAGAAAGCGCTTTGTAGATAGAGAAAGGGTGATGGAACTTAGGAAAACAAAGGGGGCAACTGAAATATCAAAATTATTAGGTATAGGCCGCTCTACAGTTTATGCAATTCTAAAAGAGGAAAAAGAAAAAAGGGTACTTTAAGAAGCTACCCATACGAACTCACGCTTTTCTGGTACAGGGTGATCCATTGCTAAAGGATCGACTAAATATAAACACTGCATCATAACTGCATAACCATCACTAGCGTTGAATCCAGTTTTTTGTTTATACATTGCTAGTTCTTTAGCATTCATTTGTTTTCTAGTACCAACAGGAAAAATTTTATCTCCTAATTTACATCCTATGCCAGACGGTTGTTTATAAGCATTTTTATTAGTAAAAAAGTTTTCTTCTGAATTAACGCTGATAGAAGTAAAAAATAAAACAAAAAGGAACGCATAGTTCATGTTTTTCTCCAGTACTTACTTGATAATATGAATGCTAGAAGATAAAAGTGGCAGGTTGTCTGCGTTAATGTTCACTTGATCACCATATAGCTCATACTCTTCAGCAGCTTCCATCTCTCTTTGCTCGATCTCGAAAATTCGATATTCAGCTTGAAATACTGGTTCTCTCAAGTTGAATATTGATGAAACAATATCATTTCCGATAGAGCAGCTTTGGCAATCGTAATCCCACACTACGCAAGCAGCAGATAATGACCACGTCCGCAATTTCTCTGCTACTTCAAATGAATTATCTATACCTAAATTATCCATAGCTTTAGCAGCCATTACATCCAACTCTGCTTTTACAAGATCTACCAACGAGACTTTTTCATACTCACCTTCCTTCGGTTGATCATTTACTTCAATATCCTCGGTTAAACTAAACATTACTTATTCCTGTTATGTTGTCGATAGTATTTATTTCACATGAACCAACCCTATCTAACTCAACCTTTATATATTCAATATTTTTTGAAGCTACAAATGCTACTAATGAAGAACTGATAGCTGTAATGATTTGATCATCGTTTAACCCCATATCACGACAAGCGCTTACTATCTTTAGTAGAACCTCTTGCCCTTGCCTATTAGTAATATCTGACATTTTATAAACCCTTTTTATGCTTTTACAGTATGTATTGGTAAAATTTTAATGAGTGAATATCTTACTAGATATTCATCAACATAATTTTGGATAAAAAATTAAGGTCTTTGGTGAGTCAATGCGGGATTATAAAACTTTAAGCTTTTGTACATGTACAACGTGGAGTACTCTCATATTGATAAGTCATGCATAACAAAAACACGTTATGAACGACTTACCAACAATCGATATTTTAAGAAATGAGTTACTATCAGTAACGCTCCGCTACAATAATTTTTTTATTTTTTAAAACACAAATGGCCTGGTTCTTAGCTTGTTCGATAAATCCATGTGTCATTGCCTTTATAAGATGTACCTATAGAAGCATGGTTTTCTATAAGGCTAATCAGCAATAAAATACAGATTAACACCATAAGTAATCTTTTCTTTTGAGTTTTATTTTCTTGAGCGAACTTGCCGTCACGCTTCGACTTCTTTTTATCACCAAGCATTTAGCTTTCCTTAATTTTGTAGTTTAATGCCACTCGCGATGCTTTACGTCATTTAGCCAATACTCTTTATGATCACTTGGCCTAGAATGAACTATAACTCCCTGAAGAGAAGCCTCTCTTTTAATAAACATCATTTCCAAGTTACTCGGTGATTTTTCTTTTGGAATTAGAACACTAGCGATTGTTCCATCACTAAAATAATGAATGTTTTTTCGGGCCAATATCAGTTGACGAAAATAAAATCTATAATTAGTAAAATTTGATTCAGCAAAGTCTCCCTCGCTATCTTTGCAGCCCTTAATTTTACTAATATCAAAACCTGTATTTGGTTTAGTTCCGTAATCCTCTGAGTTTGTGCCGAAAAAAATCACGGCGTTCCTATACCATTGCTCTTTTGGAATATCTATCTTCTCTAACTCATCCAATGTAAACTTAACTTGATCGAATAAAAAAACCGCCCTCCCCTCGAATTTACTAAAATACAAAAGGGAGTGAAATAGCTTGAGAAAAAGTGAGGCTCGTACAACTTCACCTTTCAATAATTGCAATAACATTGCTGATACCTGTTGGTTTAATTCACCAAACAATTTATATCCCTCTAGAGACTCCCTATTTACAACCAGTTTAGATAATTCAGAAAATAATCTTAACAAGCACCCAATTCGGTTTGGCATTTCGTCTAGAGATAAGGAGCGAGGTGCATTTTTGTATTTAAGATAAACAGCATAGGATAAAAAAACTAACTCTTCAGGGGCTGCTACTAACTCTTCTTTCTTGCCAGAAGAATCAAAACTGATTCTTTTGACAAAGCTAGTCAAATAATTTTTGATCATAATTTCTTCACTTTCATTTGATTTTCTAATTTTTACTCATCTTACTAAAATTATTTATCGGAATTTTCGGATAAAAAAATTAAGATACTTGGTGAT
>CEPZ01041339.1_pt1 | contig 11496 bp, 8 predicted proteins | sample 530461 | NCBI WGS metagenome assembly CEPZ01 (sample SAMEA2620106, study PRJEB7988) | marine metagenome | isolation source: saline water (ENVO:00002010), including | reverse complement strand
GCTCCAGCGCTGACCGTAGTCGGATCCCTCGTGAAGGACCTGGCCGACTGGCACCAGGCGGGTCACCGAGTTGTTCTCGTGAGCAGTGGTGCTGTCGCCATGGGAGTTGAGAAGCTCGGATGGGACAATCCTCCCACCACGATTCACGGAAGGCAAGTGTGCGCTGCCGTAGGCCAAGGAGAGCTCATGCGGCTCTACGCCTTCCTGTTTGGGCGTCAGGAATTGGTGGCCGGACAAATCCTACTCACTCACCACGACCTGGTGAACCCCGAACGTCGAACGGAGGTGGCCAAGACAATCGAAGGCCTTCTCACCTCCGGGGTCATCCCGGTCATCAATGCAAATGATGCGGTAGACAGCACGGAGCTTCTCCGGGCAGACGGAGAAGGAAATGTCTACGGAGACAACGACTGTCTGGCCATGATGGTTGCCCAATCTGTGTGCGCAGAGGCGCTGGTTTACCTCACCGACGTGGACGGGGTACTCTCGGCAGACTGGGTAGAGGGAGCCAACCGAAAGGGGCAACTCCTCTCCTACGCTGGGGTGGATGAAAACGGGCTCCCCTCGAAGGGCGGCGTAGGTGGAATGAAGTCGAAGGTGTCCTGTGCCAAGAACCTGCAGGAATGTGGAATTGAATGTGTAATCGCAAATGGCCGCAAACCAGGCGTAATTCGGAACGTCCTCCGCGGAGAAGAGGAGGGAACATGGTTTCCCGTGACAACCAACTAAAGCTCGTCAACTCCCCACCAGGCCGGCGCAGTTTTGCGCTGTTACGAGCCGCGGAGCTTCTCCAGGATCGGAAGGGGCCCCTTCTCTCGGCCAACGAAGAGGACTACCTGGACGCCGTTCGTTCGGGTCTTTCCTCTTCCTTGCTCCAGCGACTTCGCTTCGACAAGAACAAGCTGTCGGCCGCGGCAGATGGCCTACGCCAGCTGGCCTCTACTCCCGATCCGGTGGGAGAAGTCGTTGAAAGACGCGAGCTCGACGCTGGGCTCGTCCTGGAGCGCCAGCGCGTTCCTATCGGCACCCTCCTCTGCATATTCGAATCTCGACCTGACGTGGTGATGCAGATCGGAGCCTTGTCCGTCCGTAGCGGAAACGCTGTCTACCTGAAGGGAGGGAAGGAAAGCCGAAGAACAAACGATATGCTCGTTTCCGTTTGGAAAGAGGCACTCAAGGATGCTGACCTCCCGCCCCAAGTCGTGGAAGGGGTTCCGTCCCGCGAAGAGGCCCACGCATTGCTCTCAAGTCAGTCGGGGGTGGACCTCGTCATCCCCAGAGGATCGCGCACACTTGTGCAAACCATTCGAGCTTCGACTGACATTCCGGTACTGGGGCATTCAGAGGGAGTTTGCTTTCTCTACCTGGATTCCGAGGCCTGCCCCGAAAAAGCCAGAGCCATTGCAGTCGACTCGAAGTGCGACTCACCCTCTGCCTGCAACTCGGTGGAAAGCATCCTGGTCCACCGGGATTTCCTCCCTCACCTCGAAACCGTGGGACATGCACTTTTAGCCGAAGGCGTGGAAATCCGGGCCGACCGCTGGTGCTTTCCTCACCTATCCGGCCCGGACCACCTCATCGAAGAAGCGGGACCGGACGATGGCGCGGTGGAGTACGGAAGGAAATGTGTTTCCGTACGAATCGCAGAAGATCTGATGGATGCGATACGTCTGGTCAACCGGTACGGCAGCGGGCACACCGATTCTGTGGTTACTGAAGACGAGCTTGTCGGGGAGCTCTTCGTGGCCGGGGTAGATTCCTCAAGCGTGATGGTGAACGCGAGCACCAGGTTCGCGGACGGCTATCGGTACGGCCTGGGTGCGGAGGTAGGGATCTCCACCGGACGAATTCACGCCCGTGGCCCGGTGGGGATGCAGGGGCTGATGACGGACAAGTGGGTGCTCCGCGGCTCGGGCCATGTGGCTTCGACCTATTCGGCCGGAGGACCGATGGGGAGAACCTTCACCCACCGGACCCTGAAGAAGATTTCTGTGTAACTTCCGCTTCTTCTGGGTCGTTCCCCCACCGGCCCGTTCCGGCCAAGAGACAGACACTCCCATCGGTATGCTCGCATGGACTCGTCTGCTCGCATCCTGCTCCACACGGAGAAGGAGGACCCGGCAGGTGGTCGACGCCGGTGAGATCCGGCGCCACTAGAATGCGTGGGCCGTTGGCGCTCTTGGTCTTTCTCCGCACCCAGCGGTGGGAGCTCTCGATATCCCTGCGGAGATCCGCAAGACGCGAGAGCCCCTCTTCCTTGAGTTCCTCGAGGGGAGTGAGTGCGCCACTCCGCTTTCGTCGGTAAGCCACCTTCCGGCATCCAGTCGAACAATAGCGGGCGAGCGGGTTGTCCGATGAGATCTTGCTTCCGCATGTTCGACAGGAGAGTGCATCGTCAGCCAGGGCTACCACCCAATTCCAGTACCGCAGGTTCCAGAGCTTTTGCTCCGACCATTCGGTTCCCATGTGCCAGCGCCCACGAACAAGGATGGCCCACGCGTCGCGCCACCGGAGCGGGGTGCGGAAAAGGGCAAGCTCTTCCATCCTCTGCATGATCCTCGTCTCTTGGCGTGGGGTAGCGCTCACCGTCTGCCCCCTTCCAGTCTACGAAGCAGGTGTCTGGTGATCGGCGCTCGGTCGTTGATCTCATTGATCGTCTGGGTCTTTCGTTCCAGGAGGGCGGCAACGTGGTCGTCTAGGCTTCCCTGCAGGTGGAGGTAGGTACACAGAACCGTCTTGTCCTGGCCGATGCGGTAGATCCTGTCTTCGGCTTGAAGTTCGTCCCCTGGAACCCAGAATCTTTCGAGGTGAAGGGTGTAGCTCGACCTGGTGAGGGTGACCCCTTCTTTCATGGCCTCTGAACCGATCAACACGTCGATCTCGCCAGCTTGGAAGCTCTCGATGATCTCCTGTCTCCGTGCCTGTGGGGTGTCTCCCACGATCGCCCGGTAACGAACCTTCATCTTCTCCAGGCCCTCTTCCAGGGTCTTCCGAACATCCTTGTGGACGAGGAACACCACCACAGGCTCGGACGCTGCCACCAAGACCTCGAGCCACTCCAACGCCGCGGGGACCTTGAAGGCCCCAACCTCTTTTCGCATCGCAGCCAGGGCCCCAAGCGCCTTGTGTCCCTCTCCTCGGATGAGCTCTTCCCGAAGTGCCACGACTGCAGCTTGGTACTCGCGGGTAAAACGGGCGGGCGCCACCAGGTCGATGCTCTGCCTTCTCTTGGGAGGAAGGTCCTTGAGCACCTCTGTCTTCTCTCGACGCAACAGAAAGGGCCGTATGAGATGGTTTAGCTCCTTGACCCGCGTCTTCCCCCGGTACATTCGTACCGTTCTCCCGTTGGGGAGGCGGGTATTCCGAGGGCCGCAAAAACGTTCGCCGTAGGGAACGAAGACCGTGAAATACGGCTCGAGCGGATCCACAGCGTGGCCGAGACTCCACAGCTCCTTGGGGCGATTTCTCACCGGCGTTCCGGTCAAGAGCAGGCGGCGCTCTGCCTGGTGAAGGAGATCCACCGCGGCCCGAGTGCGCTTGGCAGTGATTTCCTTCATAGCGTGGGCTTCATCGGCCACAACCGAATCGAACCCTGCAGCCAGCAACTCGTCCACAATCCGGTATAGCAGCCCCCACGTCACCACCCAGGCTTCTCGCGGATGCGCGGCTTCAGCGAGGATGCGTTTGCGTGCATCCTTCGTATTCTTGGCCACCTCGAAGTGGAAAGATGGTGCCCACCGTGCGGCCTCTTTCCTCCAATTGTGGGTGACGCTGGCAGGGCAAACCACCAACACGCGAGAGGCTGGAGAAGACTCGAGAAAAACCAATGCCTGGGGGGTCTTTCCCAGCCCCATGTCATCTCCGAGGATGGCTCTCCCCTGTGCCATTTGTAGCCACAGGACTCCCTGGCGCTGATAAGGGTAAAGGTCCTTCCAGGTTTGAAGGGAAATGGTGGTGGAGCTTGAGTCACACCCTGTTCCGGCCGAGAGTGCGAGTGCTTCCCGGTTCCGATCTCGTTCCGAATGCCTGCGCTCCTCTTCCGTGATCCAGTCTGCCCACCCTGGTGCCTTGTTGTTCACCCATGCACGAGCCTGGACCGGAAGAATGTCGAGTACCCGAGGCACGAGAGCTACCGGAACGAAGGTAACCAAGGCTCCGTCTTCGCGCTTCGCCTTGAGGCCGAGCTCGTGGAGGCGGGGGGCGTAGGGCCCAAAGGCCTGTACCGCCAGAAAGGAACGGCAGACGGCCACTCTCGCGGCGAGTTTCTGTGGGCGTGCCGGGTCATCAACGTCAATCCATTCCATTCAGCAACTCCAGTCAGGTGTCCCGCAACGAGACAGTGTGAAGGATCTCCTCAAAGGGATCGCCCCTCAAAGAAACAACAAGGTCTATTGGCTTCTACCAGCTTTCCACAGAACCTGTCAAGAAAGTTCATGCCGAAATGTCCCGTGATGGGACGGCTGCTTTCTCGGGGTCCCCCCGGTAAAGGCGCGATATCTCCGACCCACGGTCGAAAGTTGTCCGCGGTGGTGGCCGCTGCTGTCCCTTCACGGGACGGCACCCACCAAAAGTATCTCCCCATAAAGTTTGCAAAGCAGCCCGCAACTGGTAAAAACCTTCTCACCTGGAAGTTGCATTCGTCAATCCTGACGGACAACCAAGGGCCTTCAAAGAACCGAACATACAAGTAGAGAGGTTTATCTCATGTCAGACCCCATCACTATCTCCCCACAGTCGAACGACTTCAACGCAGAGGCCAACAACCTCGCTGACGGTGGCAGCTATCTCGTCGAGACCATGCTCGTCCGCAAGGAAGCGAGCAGTACGGGCACACCTCGCCTGGCGCTCAAGTTCCGAGTGGCCCTCGGATCCCAGTCCGACGTCGTCATCTACGAGGACATTTACCTGACCGACGCTCACACCAAGGCCGATGGAACCCAGAGCCAGGGCGGCAAGTGGAAGCTCAAGCAGTATTGCGACGCCATCGGCTTCGACGGCGACCTCTTCGTTGACGACCCTATGAAGCTCATGGAAGCCTTCGTCGGAAAGAAGTGCCTGGCCGACACCAAGAAGGACACCTGGGTCGACCGAGACGGAAAGTCGCGTGACCGCACCCGCATCACCAAGTTCTACGCCCTCGACGGCTCGAACGACGTGGTCGAGAACACGGGCGCCACCACAACCACCGGAACCAACGGTGCCGGTGCCGCCACTTCCGAGGGAGAGTCCATCCCCTTCTAGGCTACCCACGGAAACGCCGGGTTTTCCCCAAACCCGCACCCGAACGGCCCCGTGGGTTCCATTCCACGGGGCCGTTTTTCTTTTTTTCACCACCTGACCTGTGGTTGCTGAGATGCCCGAAGACACCAAAAATAGAATCCGAAGACGAGATCGCTTGCGGGGTGCCGTCCGCGGAGCCGTGGAACGTGCCGGAGTCCGTGCACTGGAAGCCGCAAAACCCGCGGTTAGACGCGCTATCGAGGTAATCCTCGAAGAGCCTCTTCCCGCGCAACCGGCGACCCCAAGAGAGGGGCCAGAGGCCCCACCAACCGGACCGGTGCAGCCCCAGACCCCGCTCCATCCCCCCGCGGAAGTAGCTCCCGCACGAGAACCCGCACCTGGGGCCGTCGAGGCGACCCCTCTTGAGGGCGCTCCCCCCCTTCCACCCGGAACCCCGCCTCCAGGTGGCCCCGTTGGGCCTGGAGGCGGCGTTGCCCCTCAACTCATGGAACAATTGAGCCACCTGACAGTGGCCACCAATGAGATCTACAACCGCCTGGTGGAGCTCGGCTACAAAGACGCCGCCGAAGCCATCGTGCGCGTGCCTCCAGCGCCAGTCATCACCCCGGAAGAACCAGCTGTACCCCCGCCTCCCGTGGAACCTCCCGTCGAGATCCCGGAGGAACCGCCAACGGAACCCGAAGGCCGCTATCTTCTCCAGGGAAGCAACCTCTTCGTTCCCTTTATGGACCCGCTCAATGCATGGCATCGGCTGAAGACGATGTGGGAGGAGGCCTCCATTGGTTCGCCCAGGGATCCGGTAACCGGGGAACCCGTGGATGACGCTCCCCCTTACGCCCCGGATGCCTACGCAAAGGGATCTACCCTCGACCCTGGCGTCCAAATTCCTCGTCAGGCCATCGTAAACGCCGACGCCTTTTCCCAGTGGGCTGAAAACAACGGATTCTCTTCTGGTGTGGCAATTGAGGTGGATGGTCTCATCGCTGGACCGGGGAGATCTGTCATGTCCGGTGGAAATAGTCGCCGCGTCAAGGTTCCCTCGACAGTCGAGCCTCAAGGGGAGCGATGATGGGGCTAACTGGGGTCGTTCACCGAGACGCGCAAGGGGTTTTCTGGTTTGACGATGTTCCGGTTAGATGCCCCGAGGATGTTCCCCGGAGAAAAGCCTGGAAAGGAACTGTGTGGTACGCCCCGAAGGGCATCCACTCTCACCACTGGTCCAAGATCATGGGCCCCCAAGACAAGGCCTTTGGACCCGCCCCGGGTCAGGTGCTGGGGGTAACCTTCAAAACTCATCCGAAGGGTGCCTTCAAGGTCTTTTCTTCGTCCGCATGGGGGGTCCATGAGCGGGATCCGAACCGCTGTTTTGAGCGAATCCGCGCCCTACAAGTAGAAGCCGCCGCCTGTGGTCTACAGGTGAAGAACTCTGTGGCAGGAACCGCAGTCCAGGCGTACATGGACAGGTTCGATGGGCAACCGGGCCACCCAGCCATTCGGCAGCTCCCCTGTCGGTGGCGTGGCATGGCACACGCCGCCCTCCACGGAGGTCCTATCGCTGTTCTGCAGGCCTCCTCTCCCTACGCCGTCCAGATGGATGTGCGTCGCGCCTACCTCGCAGCCCTCGAGCAAGAGGTTCCAGTGCTCGGCGTGGAGAACGGAAACAAGGTGGGAGGGTGGTTCACCCATGACGGAAGGGAATGGAAGCTCGTGCGTAAGCTCACCGGGTTCGTGGACGCCACCGTTCGCGTAACCATGGCTTCAGATCCCACCGGCCTTCCTCCCCTTCCAGTGCATACCTGCGTAGGCGCCGTCTACCCTACCGGCACGATGCGAGGCGTCTGGACGATCGCCCAGGTCAAGGAGGCCGAGGAAAGGGGTGAGGTAGAAGTTCTGACCGTTCACCAGTTCTGTTTCGCGGGTCGGACCCAGCTCCTGTTTGCGGAAATCGCCAGCATGTTTCGCCAGTTGCCACCGGACCTCGGGAAGCGCCTATACACACGATTTTGGGGCAAATTCGGCTCCCGCGGGGGGTACACGGCCTACCGATCCGACGAGCCCAGGTTCGGAGAGATGCCTCTCGGCGGCCTCTGGTGGCACTACGATGGGGTCAACCTAAAAGATCTCACCAGGCCTACCTACCGTCCTGATCTCGCCGCGTTCATCAGCGCCCACAACCACCGACGCGTCTTCTCTACCATGCGAGAGCTCGACCCGGGAAGCGTGATCGCCTGCCACGTTGATGCCATTTGGACCAATGACGTGGTCAACGCAAGCCGAATTTGTGCCGACAGTCCAGAGACAGGGGGATGGAGAGTAAAACGACGAGGCAAGCTCCGGTTTTACGGTCCCGGAGCCTACGATCACGACGGAGATCTGGGAGCTAGCGGTTACGACGCTCGTCTTCAAGGAAGTTTGAACGCAGAACGCCTGAAGGATTGGGCTGCGAATTCATCCGGGACTAGACGGAAGATGCTCCTACACACGCGCTCCTGGAGCGCGGACCCTGCAGTGGACTCCACGGCTACCAGCGTTCCACTCAAGCTCAACCTGGATACGGCCGTCAGTCCCGCCGAGGGCGCCACGGTCTACGATCGGTCGAGTTGGACGCTCGGAGGCTGGGCTCGTGTGCAGCCAGAATCCTGGGGGCCCACCTCCAACTTGGTTCCTCGAGTCGTTGAGGCGGGTCCCGACTCCACCACCTTCGACCTTGGTGTCGAGGACCAGGACGGCAACCCATGAGTTTTGACCAGAACCCGTGGGGCGGCTTTGATGACCCCTTCACTGACCCTGACTGGGACTACCTCGACCAAGTTCCGGCAGAACCCGAGGTTCGCCTCAATCCCCAGCAACAGAGGGCGGTAGATCACGATGAGGGACCCGCCCTCGTCGTGGCAGGAGCGGGATCGGGGAAGACCAAGACCCTGGTAGCACGCGTCGTGGAACTCTTGCGTCACCGCGCTCTTCCTACCGAGATTCTATGCGTCACCTTCACGCGCAAGGCCGCCAAGGAAATGTCCCACAGGATCTCAGAACAAGCCCCTGGGTCATCCAAACACCTCACCATATCGACCTTTCATTCTCTGTGCCTCTCGATGGCGCGAGACACCCCGCACCTGGTTGGAAGGGAGGAAGGGTTCACCGTCTGGGACGACAAGACGAGCTCCAGGGAGCTTCGGAGAATTGTGCGAGAATCCGGCTCAAAGAAGAAGGAAGTGACGGTCGGCCAACTGGTGTCCATTCTCTCCGACTCGAAACAAAAGTTCTTTCGAGAAGGATGCGAGCAGGGGTGGGGATCCGTCGAAGCCGTCCGGGACTGTCTAGCCGAATACGAGGCACTGAAAAAAGCGGCGAACGCGCTTGATTTCGACGACCTGTTGTACCTCGTTTCCCGTGGCCTCGATCGGTTCCCCGATACCGCTCGGGCCTACCAGGAGAAATGGGTCTGGGTCATGGTAGACGAGTACCAAGACACCAACCCCGTCCAAGAACACATTCTGTCGGTGGTCACCGCTCACCATCGCAACCTCATGGTGGTTGGCGACGAGGACCAGGCGATCTATGGATTCCGGGGAGCGGAGGTCGACCACATTCTCACGTTTACTGAACGGTACCCCGATGCGGTCGTCATCGAGCTCGGCCAGAACTACCGCTCCTCGGATAGCGTGGTTGGCGCAGCTGCCCGTCTCATCTCCCACAACGAGCTTCGTCGACCGAAACGGATCTGGACAGAATCCGAGAAGGGGTGGGACGTGGAATACCCCTGTTTCCGGGATTCCTTCCACGAAGCCGACTACATCGCACGCACCATCAAGGCAAGCATCGAGGCCGGGTACGCTCCCGAAGAACACGCTGTACTGGTCCGTATGAGGCGCCAACTCCACTGTCTTCAACTGGCCTTGTCCCAACAGGAGGTGGCCTACGACACCGTTGGCTCCGTCGACTTTTGGCAGCGTTCGGATGTGAAGCTCATCTTGAGCTGGCTCAAGGTCACGCTGAACGTTTTTGACCTCGCCTCTGCTTCCGAAGTTTTTTCGAGATGGCCCCGCATCGGAGCGGCCACAGTGGCGCGTTGGAGGAAATCCGCGGGCAACAATGACAAGGGAGCCCTCGCCTCCATGACGTTCTTGCATGGCCATCCCGGCTGTGGGATAGAGACGATGCGCGGTAAAAGCATCACCAAATTTCGGGAGGTTCACGCTGAATTGCAGGACCGGGTTCGGCAAGCCCACCCTGTGCGGGATTTGGTGACTTGGCTCTACGCGTCCACAGGAATCGACGCGGAGATCGCAACCGCCAAGGACTCCAACGTCCGCAAAGAAGCCGAGGAAGCCCAGGCTCGCATTGAGCTGCGCCATTCTTTCATTGCGATGTGCCCCGATGACGAGCCCCACAACGGGCACGACGGGATTTCTTCCTTCCTCGACAGCGCCATCAATGATCGTGGAGTTGACGAAAAAGGAAACGCAGTAGTCCTCTCCACCATCCACGGCTCGAAGGGCCTCGAGTGGGACCATGTGTGGGTGGTTGGGATGGTAGAGGGCATCATCCCAAGCTGCGTTTTTCGAGAGGACCCCTCACGCAAGGAAATAGAAGAGGAGCGACGCTTGGCCTACGTTGCCGTCACACGCTCCCGGAAGAGGCTCGTATTGTCGCGCTATCCAGTCATGGCTAAAAACGGAGAGAACCTCTTCGTCAAACCAAGTCGATATCTGGTGGAAACCGCGGAAAAAATGCCGGAGCCAGATCCTCCACTTCACCCAGCTCCCTCTCAAAAGGTCATCACCATTGCGAAGGGACAGAGTCGTGACCGCAACTTACCCAAGTGGCGGTCACGACTCTGTCGTGCCCGCGACTTACCCAAGATCGGAGTCATCACTATCGAGTAGCGGACATTTTCTGGCTGTGCAAGTACCTCCAAACATGGTAGAAAGTGGTGTACCTAAAAACGAGGATTTTCATGGAAATATGGGCCACCATCGACACTGAAACAACGGGACTACCCGACCAAGACTGGAGCCGAGTGATCGAGTTGGCCGCTGTCTTGCGCGACGGTGAAGGGAACATCCTCCGTACCTACGACACCTTTGTTTGCCCCGACGTGCTGACCGCAGAAGGTCTAGACGTTGCCAAACGGATCTCCAATATCTCCGAAAGCGATATTCGAGCCGGAAAGGATATCAAGGAAGTCTGGCGGGAATTGGGAGATTTTCTCGATGGATGGACCTACCCGGTGCGTGCGTGGAACACCGAGTTCGACCAGGCGCTCCTTCGCAAGACCTTTCGAGATCGAAACCTTCCCGACCAGATCAACTGGGGTGGATGCATCATGTGGGACTTCACCCGCAAGCGACAATTCGAAGCCGGGTTTCGCCGCAACGGGGCCATTCGTCCGTTCAGTCTGAAGAGAGCTGCGGGACTACTCAAGTTCGAGTGGGAAGGAAACCCTCACCGCGCAATGACTGACACTTTGATGGCCAGCAAGATCGACCACCATATGGCCAGTCTCCATGCCACTCCCCTCCCCGAAGTGGGTGTCATTCGAATCGGAGACATTGCCTCTTGAGGCAGGTTTACCATGTCACAGATCCCACTATTGACCGTCCCGGAACCAGAACAACCTCCAGGGATCGATCTGCGGTGTTGTTCCGTCGAGGATCTGCTGGAGTCTCTCCCCAATTACGGGTCCCGTCCCGTTGGCTATTCCGGCCCCTTCAATAAAGAGAGCTCCAGGAAAGACTGGCCATCCCTCATTGTGGCCGATCCCCCCTGGTCCTATTCCCAAGCTCCAGGCCACTCTGCGAACCCAGATAACCACTACGAAACGGTTTCAGATGCTCACATCGTAAAGGTGTTGGGCCAGGCTTACGACAAGATGGATCGGGGCCGCATGGCCCTGTGGTGTACGTGGCCCAAGCTCGGCCAGTGGTTCGACGCGGTTCACGCTGGAGAGTTCCGATGGCGGTATGTTTCCGGAGGATCCTGGCACAAGGAAGGTGGAAACGCTGGCACTGGGTACCACTGGCTCGGTAAGTCGGAACCAGTCCTTCTCTACGTCAAGTCGACGGGATTGTGTACCGAGTGGGGAGCCTTGAGGAATGCTTACAATGGCCCCCGCGCCCGTCACAGTGAAAAGCCGGTGAGCTGGATGGAAGGATGGATCGAGCGCTGGACGGAACCTGGGGATATGGTTCTCGATCTTTACGCTGGCATGGGTCCTGTCGCGAGAGCTTGCGCCCGAACGGGACGAAGGTACTT
>CEPZ01209586.1_pt1 | contig 11508 bp, 14 predicted proteins | sample 530461 | NCBI WGS metagenome assembly CEPZ01 (sample SAMEA2620106, study PRJEB7988) | marine metagenome | isolation source: saline water (ENVO:00002010), including | reverse complement strand
CGGTTTGTTCCACATCATACAATCTCATTTTTGGTTTATCGACACCAATGACAAATCTTCGGTTCTGAACCACATCTTTATAACGGTTTTTAAGCTGTTTGATCATGAGTTGGCCAAGATTTTCCAATTCTTCATTGGATATCACAGCCGCCATGAAATCAACAGTAAATGGTAGGCCAATAGATTCAGATGTATCTTCTAAACCAGGATCAGAATTGACAAGACCAGAACGATTGGTTTGAGTAGCAGAAACAATAGGTACATTTCTTTCTACAGCTAGTCCACGAAATTCTTCCGCGACAGCTTTGATATAAGCATATGAATTGATCATTGCGTCGCCACGCAACCGAATAGAAAGGCAGAGATTGATATAATCAATATAAATTATATCTGGTATGAAATTCTTTTTAAGCTTTAATTCATTCAGTAAATATCTAAATTGACCAACGCCAGCCGAAGCTGTTGGATATTCTTGAATGATCAATTTACCATTAGTCTTTGATTTGATCTTTTGTATCTTAGACTCATAAGCATCTTTATACGTATCCGTTAGATCATCCATAGCAATATCTAACAGATTAGCATCAATGCGTTTGGCAATTTCTTCTTCGGCCATTTCCATTGTAATATATAAAACATTACGACCAGCCTCTAGATTTTTGGCTGCCATATGGCACATTATCAGTGTTTTACCAACACCTGTTCCAGCAAGGAACACATTCAGAGTTTTATTAGGTAAACCTCCATTTGTTATTTTATTGAAATATTCAAGATCAAATGGTAAGCGAGATTCTTTTTTATGATAAAAATCAAAACGGTCCATAGCATTTTCTAGAAAATCATGGCCGATATGATTATCAAATCCAACAGACAATGCTGTGGTCATGATTTCAGGAATGGCACCAGTGTCTCGTTTCTTATCATTACCATCAATAATGGCGATAGAGTCCATGATACCGTTGTATACGGCCTTTTCCTTACAGAATTTTTCTGTATTTTCCAATAACCATTCACCATCTATTTGTTCATGACTACTAGCAACAATATCTAATAGTTTGTTGGAATTATCAAATAAATTTTCACTCAAACTATTGTCATTATCAAGATCAATAGCAATGGCATTTTTTGTTGGTAAATTATTATACTTGATAAAAAAATCACGAACCTTACAAAATAAGGTCCGTTCAGTTTCATCATGGAAATATTCGTCTTTTAAAAATGGCAATACTTTCCTGTTGTATTCTACATCATAGAATAAACTGTTAAGTATCGTCACCTCTATTCGATTCATTGTCTCTCCGATCAAATTCGTCAAGTACTACCGTCGCTAATATGTTAAACATCATTTCTTCTACAATAGAATCAATCGTTAATCCATTAGTATCCATTATACTATATTGAAACTTAAAAGGCAATTCTTTTTTTTCATCAATATTTAGAGGTATAGAAATCCAGTCATATTTGTAGACCAGACCTTCATAAGGACCATCTAATATCATTACAGCATACCATGGATCTTCATCATTTCCATGGTATATTAGTTCATAACTAGGTATTTCCATTAGTTCATAACTTCCCATGTCCCATCCGGACGACGGCATGCAGTACCATAGGCTGATTGATTCTTACCACCTACATATACTGTTTGTTGATATTCACGACAATATTGTCCATTAGAAGCTTGCCAAGTTCTGGTAGGTCTAACAGTTCCTCGAACACCTGTGCCGGAATTGTGCCACATCTGTCCATCATAATCATGGCTATTTTCCAATGTTCTTTGGGTTGCTCTTTCCATCATCATTTTATCTGTTTGATCTAAAGATTGACCAATACTAGAACCAACAAGAGCACCAATTAAAGTTCCTGCGGCCACAGCAGCTAGTTGTCCGCGGCCTTTACCGAACTGAGATCCCAAGAGACCTCCACCAGCAGCACCAAGAATGGTACCCATACCTTGTTTTAGTCCAACATTTTGACAAGCGGTTAATGACAACGCCAAAATAGCAGGAACAATAATACCAGTTTTAATCTTATTCATTTTCAGTCTCCGTATCGGTTTCAACATCTGTTGAAACACTGGTTTCCAGTGAAGAACCATAAAGATACATCTTACCGACTTGTTCTTCACATGCATTCATAACTTCTTCGGTAAAATATTTTTCTGGGTTTCTATAAATTTCTTTTTCCCAAACTTTAGAACCATCTTGTAATTCAATACGACCAGCTTTCTTCCAAATACCAGAAGCAACAGCAATATCGGCCATACCATACCAACGAGATAACCCACGATCATATGTAAGTTCTACTTTAGCAATACTTCTTTCTTTGGTAAGTCTTGATTTTTGTAAACGACAGGAAATAATATTACCTAAGAAATCTGTACCATCTTTAAGTTGTGCTTTAGAAAGAAAAACCGTAGTAGACGAAGCATATTTTAATCCGCTACCACCACCCATTTGTTTACCACCATATAGGCTCATAGCATCGTATACATGGTTTGTAACTAATAGCGGCACATTAAGTTTTCCAAGTTTCAATGTAAGAACCCGAAATGTGGCTTTTGCAACAGCCGCTCTGGTCATATCTTTTGTTTCTGAACCTTCGGCAGTATCTTCAATTTCTTTGGTTGTAGAAAGATTACCAAATGAATCAAGAGCTACAATCATTGGACGGCGATCCGCTTCGTTCATATCTTCATAATTATTTAACATTTTCAAAAGTTCAAAACGGAATTCTTGGATAGTTGTGACAGGTGAAATCCATACCCTTGAGGAATCAATACCCCTTTCTTCAATCATCTTTTTAGAGATAGCAGATTCAGATTCAAAATAAAGAGCAACACCCTTTTCGTTTGTATCAAGAAAATGTTTAATGAGGCTTAATACAAAAAATGTCTTACCAGTGGCTTCTTCGCCAGCGATAGCTGTAATTTTATTATTCGCTATGCCTCCATAAAGGCTTCCACTCATAAGAGCATTAAACATATATGAACCAGTATCTAAAAATCCACCAACATCGCCGGCAGTAATACCATCGACGGCTAGTGCCGCATATTCATTTTTAGTACCATGAGAAATTGTTTTGAAAAAATCAACCATTGGTTTCCTTTAATTCATAACTATATATTGCATCAGAACCATATACTGGACAAACATAAACCCTTTCGGGCATATTAGAAACTTCATCTTTTTCTTTGGAAGCTCCGCAGATAAAAGTCCCTAATTTCCAATTAGCCAACCAATCTGCTTGTTCTTTTTTGTTCATTATTCTATCCTAACATTATTTCGCATAGTTGTCAACCAAAGAATGATTCTAGTGTCGCACTATTATCTGTTTTCCAACCAATTATATCAGCAATATTTTTTACTGGATCCAAAAATGTCTTTTGAAATTGTTGCTCATAATCAATGTATTTTTCAACCCCAAATTCTTTAGGTAAAATAGTTGAAATAGATAACACAAAGCTTTGTGTTGGATTTGGTTCTTTCAAATAGCAAAATTTGATTTTCTCGCCTTCCTTGATTAAATCATATTTATGTTCTAATTTGTGTTTTTTAACCATATGATTGAAAAACAAAGCACCTTTTACATGAAATGGTGTTCCTTTTGAAAAGATATTATTACGGTCAGTATACTTCTCTAAACCATTTATTCCTGATGGTTTAGCTATATCTTCAAATGGCATCTTCATATATTCTTGTTCGAATTTTGTGATATGAGAAACTAGTTCAGCCTCACTTTCATTCAGCATAATCCGTAAAGCTTCTTTAATCGCATCACGACAAACTTGTGGTGTTGAAGAACGAACAACTTCGAGACCCATAATTTTCATTTTAGGTTCTGAATATTGCACTCCCTCATTATTCAAAACATTAAGAGCATAGCGTTTCTTGTTGGTCCAAATTCCATTCGTGGCAATAACTTCTCGCTTCATTTTCATCTTTTGTTTAGAATTTAGAGTCTTAGCAAGATCCTTATACCACGTATCAATAAGAGGTTCCAATTTTTGTGAACATACTTTGTCCAAAAACTTGGTGACTTTTTCTCGGTTAACTTTTTGTGAATTATCAAACGTCTTAGTAACGAGACCGTCAAGCCTAAGGTAAACCGAGTCTGTATCAGATGCCAACACGTAATCATAATCTTTGGTCTCCAATAATTTATTCAAATACTTGTTTAGCTTAGTTTCAATAAACCTAATAATTACTTGACCGGATATAGTTACAGCTTCTGCATTTCTAAGATCATAAAATCTAAAATATTGAGAACCCATAGCACCATATGCGGAATTCAAGGTAACCTTCATTGCTTGTTGAAGATGATCATATTTTGATATATCTTTCTCATCTTCAAATGATTTTGTTTTTTCAAATCTTTGTTTAGCTTCTAGCATCTTTTTCTTAGCGATGGATCTACCATCATAAAATTCAGACATTAGTTCTGAAAGAATACCATCGAAATCTTTACGATACATTGAACCATTACCAGCTACAGAATATGTATCACTCAATGGTTCGGTTATTCTTTCATGAATCAAATCTTCAATATCAATGTCCATATGTTCATTAATAATTGTATCAGGACCAATATTGAATTGCATGATAATGTGTGGATACATGCTTGCTAAATCTAGCGACACAATCCATTTATGTTCACCCAGAATTGGTTGCTTTACATACGCACCAGCATATTCGGAGGTTTTTGCATATGTTTTCTTTGGCGGCACAACAATATTTTTTGACAATAGGTAATTATGAGTAATTGTGTCCCACATTCGCACTTGCTTATGTACATCAGCAAAATTAACCTTTGTAAGATAAGCAACAGAAATGGCCATTTCTATTAAATGCATTTTATCATCTAATGCATCGACCAAGTAAACGTCTCGGATATTATACTCGATAAACTTTTGGTAATCTTCTTTATACAAGATATGGAGATTACCATATTCAGAATAATCAAGCTTTTTCCTTTTGAGTTCAACCCAAGCAATGTGGTCTAATTTGTATGATTCTTGTTGGGTGAAAGTATATCTGTGGTAGAGTCCTAAATAATCGAGTTCGGCAATCCCTATAATATCATAGGCCTGTGATCTTCTATATCCTTGATTAATAGTTCGTTCGTAAATGCGGTTCCATGGAGATAATTTTTTAGCAACCTTTTCACCCATAACATTGGTAATACGATTGATCAAATATGGAATATCGAAAAGTTGGATATACCAACCAGTAACAATATTGGGATAATCCGCGGCCCAAAAATCTAAGAAATTGAGTAATAGATTTTTTTCATTATCACATTTTACATAACGGACATCTTCATGTTTGTTATCAAAATCACCACATCCAAAAACAGTATAAGATCCATTTATACCAATAGTAATAGAAACTACTTCCTCGATAGCATTTTCTGGATCAGGAAATCCATTTTCAGAAGCAACCTCGATATCGATGGTGGCTATACGAAGTAATTTACTATCATAATCAATATGACCAGGATAATAATCATTGATGTATGTGTAATTGAAAAGATTAGAACCATAAACAATTACATTAGCAACATCTTCATATTGCTTATAAAAATCTCTAGCTTCTGTAATGGTTTCAAAATGGACTGGACTAACTGTTAAACCATCTATGGTCTTATATTCGGTAGGCGTATTAGAAGAAACAAACAAAGTTGGTTGGTACGGTACTTTTTTAGAGTACCGTACACCATCTTTGACTCCACGTAACAGAATATTATTTCCTAATACTTGTACGTCTGAATAGAAGTCCATTTAAAGTCCTTAATATCTTTTCCAGTTAGATGGTCTTTCACAACCATCACCAGGAAAAGGATTTGCTTCAACATGTTGTCTTCGTGGTTTACGACCCTCAAGAGGAACTCCTCGGGCTGTTAATCCACGACGACTATCATAATATAAAACAAGTGTCCCGACGTATTGACCTTTATTAAAGGTAACAGAGTTGGTTTCAAAATCAGTAGCTTTATTCTGTCATTTTGCCAAGCGGTGCTTTTTTAGCACCGCCATTGCTTTCTTTACTATTTTCATTACTTTTATCTTTTCTCTTATATTTGTCTGGAACAGAACCCCAACCAACAATACGATCCCAATCGCGTTGTGAGTATTCTGAATCAGATGGTTTGTATGGAATTTTCATTATGTAAAAAAAGGGAGAGTTGCCTCTCCCTTTCCCCTATCATTTAACCAATGTCAAAGACCTTAGGCTTCTTTTCTTCTGGAACAGAACGTTCCAATGAAACAACCAAAAGTCCATTATTTAAAAATACATCTTTAACATCAACATATTCAGCAAGCTTAAATCGCTTTTTGAAACTCTTTGTTGAAATTCCTTTATGTAAATATTCTCTATCATCGTTATTGGTTTCTTGTGAACCAGTAACAAGTAACTCACCATCATTAAGTTCGACATTTAATTGATTTTTTGCAAAACCAGAAGTAGCAATTTCAATATGATATTGTGTTTCTGTTAATTTTACAATATTATGCGGTGGATAAGTTTGATTGGCTAATCCATTAAAATTATCAACCCATTCAAAAAATGGGGAAAACCCTACGCTAAATTGTTCAAAAGCTTCGGGTAGTGTAACTGACTTTCTTACCATGTTTTTCTCCTTTTCAGCAAGAAATTATTTTGAGCCCATTATTAGCACTCATTGTGGTATATAGTGTTTTTTTTCTAAATTTCAAGGGCCTGTAGTACCTGTAGAACCAAATCCACTAGTACCTCGATCAGTTTTTGATAAATCAGTAACAATATTAAGTTCAACATCATGAACCGGTTTAATTACCATTTGTGCAATTCGATCACCATGTTTAATAATATGTGAAGAATTGGTTAGACAATTCAATAATATGCCTACTTGGCCGCGATAATCGCTATCAATAGTACCTGGTGAATTTACTACAGTGATACCATGTTTTAAAGCAAGTCCAGACCTTGGTCTAATTTGTGCTTCCCAACCGAATGGCATTTCCATAGAAAATCCAACTGGTACATTAGTAACCTTACGATGGTTTACTAAAATTTCACGTTCTATTGGTAAATAAGCATAAAGATCAAATCCTGCTGCTTGAGCAGAACCTTTTGTTGGACATGTTGCACCATCTTCTAATTTAATAAAAAGTTCGACACACATACTCAATCTCCATTATAAATTATCGTTTTCCAATATTATACTTAGCTTGTAGTGTCCAATTTTCTTTTTCTGCGAAGGGTAATATTTTGATTGAACCAATTTCAGCAACAGGATTATCCGTATTATCAGATAATATCTCTACTAGTTCCCATTCATCTAATAAATTGGCGATAGTGTTTCGTCTAGCTTTGTCTTCATCATTAAAATTGTTTGTCTTACCATCAAGTGCAAATAACTCTTTAAAGTGTATGATATAATATCTACCCTGCTTATGCAGTATATGGCAGGATTGATAGAGCGTTTGATTTTTTTTAGAAGCTATACCTATTCGCGTTAACGTTTCTTTTATTTTAAGGAAATCACCATCTTTTTTTAGCCTAATTTCCACAAGGCTGTTTATGTTCATTTATTACGCCACCCTTAAACAACTTCTTTCTTATCATTTCGATTTGGTCAACCGTCAATATTTGGAGTGCTTCTCGGGCGCGCTCGTTATTATAATCATAATATTCTTTGATTACAGCAATATCTTCAAGTTTCTCAGGCTTCACCCATTTCGCGAAACGCTTTCCAGGCTTGACCGTATTTATAAAAAAGTCGTGTTGAAGTTGGGTGGAGAGTAGGGTACGTTGATTCAACTCATTAGCTAACATCACAGTATCTAAAAATCGAGAATATGACCGATTAATTATAAATGGATTATAGTCTAAAAGAACCACTTCTGGATTATCAGAGGTTCGGACAATATCCTCACCCCTATCAATCGCGTTTGTGAATTTCCATGGTGTGGTCATATTTTGTTCATTCTAGAATTACCAATATTTATCTATCTTAAACCTTCCTAACCCGCTTCTATGAAAAAGCGTCTAACCTGACCTATACGCCGCCAAGTGCTTACCTGCTTCCTTTGCTAGCTTGTCAATCGCACTATCAAAGTCACCATCCCCAATACACCCCTTCAGATACTCTAAAGCTTCTTTCTCTGCTTCCCAACTAACATCAGGCAGAATGATAGCTGTTCCCTTTTCTCCCTTTTCAAATTTCAGCAACCCTTTACCAACCGAGATTGAGATATACCGCTTACCACCATTCGTTACAGATAGACGATGCCGACGGCCCCAACCTTGAACATTTACTTGCTTATAAGTTCCTGCCTTATGCGTGCCTGTTGTATATGAATACTGATAATCTCCTTTGTTTTCGTTATAATTAACCCAGTCATCTATTTTATCAATAATGCGATTTCGTCTATCTTCTGTTGTTACCTCTTTTCTCGCCTTGACAACATCACCAATAGAGCCGCCCTTACCGGCATATAAAGTATTACTAGCATGGTGTTGACCAGACCAACCCCATTGATCTAAAACATATTCTTTAAATTGATCTGCGTTTAGAACCACTTGCTCCGATGATGAATATTCTAACATTTCAATAACCGTGTCATAATCTTTTTCATGAGATTGTGGTATTTGTAGGTATATTGCCATAGGACATTTGTCTAAACTAGGGGTGAGGGTGTTTATAATATAATCCCTCATTTTATCAAGTTCTTCTTGATAAGTTACTTTGAAACCAGCTATAGCTTCTTTAAATTCTTTAATATGTTTCTTTTTATTCGACTTTAATTTTTTAATTAATAGCTTTGTATTAAAATCCATTTCTAGATCCATCATAGGATAACCCCTTTTATTTAAATTCAATTTCTGACATTATTTCTACCAACATAGCCATGGTATTGATTTCTTGATCAGCTACGAAAGCCGCCTTGTATTGATATTCACCTAAGATTAAAATCAATTGTGGTATACTTCCACCCTTAAGAACATCATATGCTTTTTCATATAATGTTGAAACTAATTGTTGGAAATCATTATCTAAATTTTGTGATACCCATTTCCGAGCAAGTGTAAATTCTTTATCCTTTAAAGCTTCTATCAATTCATCAAATTTTGCATCACCGATATTGATAAGAATACCAGTATCAATAGTTCCTGTTGCTGCCGCATATCTTTGTAATTCGTTCAAAACTCGACGGTAATCTGGAAAGTGTTTTGAGATTACTCCAGCGATAACACGCTTATCATATGCTATACCTTCTTCCTCTAAAATAGCCATCACCCGTTTCATAAATCCCGCCGCCATACTTGGCACATCTTTTTTATTCAGACGGAAATTTACAATAGAACATCTTGAGTGTAGTGGTTCTATAATACGGTTGACATAATTACAGGTGAAGATGAAACCACAATTCTTAGAAAATTCTTCAATGAAACCTCTCAGGGCGGGCTGAACAGATTGTGGATTTAAATAATCGGCTTCATCAATAATAACATGCTTACGACCTCCACCAAATGAAATTGCCGAAGCATAACTAGAAACCTCGGTTCTTAAAGTATCAATCAAACGCCCCTCAAGAGAGCCATTGACATAATAGAAATCAGCATCCATTTCTTGAAGCATAGCTTTAGCCACAGTTGTTTTACCACAACCGGCTGGACCAACAAGCAATAAATTAGGAATGGTTTCAGTATCCACAAAAGATTGAAATGTATCCTTCATTTCTGTAGGAAGAATACAATCTTCAATTTTCTGTGGTCTGTAACGCTCTACCCATAATGTTTCTTCATTCATTTCACTACCTCAAAGTTATAAGAAGTTATCCATCAAAAGATGATCCTGTTTCGACAGCTACATAATATTCTACATCATCGGCCGTGAAAAGAGCGATGCCATTAGACGACATACCGACCTTGTAATTTCTTTCAAGAAACTTCCAATTTTCTTCCTTAAAGATCATACAAAAAGTATGATCAGTAGGACAAATTGGGGTCCTGAAAACATCAGATGATTTATTCTTTTTGTCGAGAACCGACATATAAAGGGTTGTACCATCACCCGTGATTTCTAAATTGGGGAGTTGAGTAACCAGCATTGCCTTTGAAATTTTTGAAAGAGATTCTTGATCTAAATCGAATGTAACTTCTGGACTAATTGGTAATTCATTCGCAGGCGGCGTCGTAATTAATGATTTATCAGTATAAGCATAAAATCCTTCAAACTTATCCTTTTTGACTGTAGCCATTTCTTTACCAAACTCGATATCTGGATTATCAAACATACCAAGAAAAGCAAGAAAACGATTCAAATCATAAATTGCGACCTCTATGGGCATTTTTTCTTCGATTTTTGCCTTTGCCATAATAGTCTTTTGTGGTGATACGGTGGCAACCGAATTACCTTCAGTAAAAAGTAAAGACTGATTGATACTAGCAAAGTTTTTCAATATAGTTAATGTTTCTTTCGAAAATTGCATAATCTAAAATATTCCTTTTTTCATTCTATGGTTCATTATAACATCAAAAACTCATTCTGTCAAGCAACTATTTACATTTCTTATAAGATCGGAAAATTTCCCATCATTTAAAAGTTCATGTTTCCATGATCCAGAAATCCATTCATATTCGGAAGGATGAATATCTGGATATTGTATATGCATACCTACTTTATTATGTCTGGCTATATTCCAATAATTAGGTAAAGGCCCACGATGAATCATCCAGATTTCACCACCAAGACTTTTTATCATATCCATTTCATTAGGGAAACGGACATCGGTAATAACTACATCACAGTCAATATTAATCAACCGTTTCTTTAAACAAAGCATCCAAATATCTTGATGGAAACCTTGGCGAAGAACATCGGTTCCTAAAAGTTGTAATGCTTTTCTTGGAGTAAAGTCTGGTATACCAAGCATTTCAGACCAGAGTGGATCAATTTCTTCTCTCCATTTTCGACTCTTGTCAGTATTACCTTCAAGCAATTCTCTTGGCCAATCAAACAATTTGGCGGCTACATCTTTCAATGTACTGGCGAAAGATTCTTGCTGGAAGCCGTGGTATCTTGTAAGAATATCACCAACAGCGTTTTTACCACTACCAATAAATCCAACAGCGCCTATTATCATTATTTACCCTTTCTTTGGAATTCGCTTCTTTCTATTTTTTGGAGGTTGAATTACAGGTTCATCCATTTTTGCTTTCAAATGAGGAACTTCACGGCTATCGATTGTTGCCGCAGCGCCAATTTGTGCTAGATCGGCAAGAGAGCCGCCGAACGTATAACTACCACAATGTTGTAGGCGCATCCATGGGCATAGCCATACTTTGATATCAGCTTTTCGGGCCCACTGGCAGAACATGTAATCTTCTGAAAGATATCTTTGAGAATAACCTTCTTGATCAGTATAATCAACCAACTCTGATAATTGTTCTGAGGTGGCTCCACCATTTGCTGCTAATTCACGAATTTTTTTATGAAGGTCAGTATTTTTATCATCAATCA
>CEPZ01011746.1_pt1 | contig 11515 bp, 22 predicted proteins | sample 530461 | NCBI WGS metagenome assembly CEPZ01 (sample SAMEA2620106, study PRJEB7988) | marine metagenome | isolation source: saline water (ENVO:00002010), including | reverse complement strand
TTAAACAAAACTTCCTTTAAAAAATTACCTAAGTCTTAATAAACTTCTTCAACGAAGGATGCATGTCCATCGCATGCTGCTGCGCAATATTTTGATAAAACTGATACATAATCATCACAACAAGTAATATCGAAGTCCCGCCGACAACAGCCCCTAAAACATTTGACAGCGCAGCAATCAACCCAATCACAGCACCCCCCATAATTGTCAAAGGCATAACATATCTATTCAAAACACTTTCCAAAATTCTCTCATCCTTTCTAAATCCAGGAATTGTCAACCCAGAATTCATAATATTCTTAGCCTGACTTTGCGCATCCATTCCCGAAGTCTGCACCCAAAACAATGCAAAAATTGTACTAAAAAACATATAAAACAAAACATGTCCAATAACAGGACCTAACATCGATGTCTGAAAACTATTTGTAATTAATGGAGTAACAATATCTATCTGGCTAATCCATAATGCAAGACCACTTACTGGAACCCCTTCTGTAAACCCTCCCAAAATCGTCGCTTTCCCCAACCAGTTCTGCAGCAAACTTCCAAACAATTGAATATTAGCGGCAAGCGCTGCAACAAGAATAACAGGAATCACCGACGCATAAAAAAAAGCAAGCGGCCATTTCACTCCATAACCTCGCAATCTATCATAAGACAACGGAATTTCAACTTTCAATCCCTGCAACCACACAATTCCTAAAAATATTCCCATAGTAATTAAAATCGAAACAGCTGCTAAAACAGCTCCAATAGTATTTCCTCCCATCAAAGATGTAATCAAAACAGGCACCCTTCCAACCCATTCAATCTGCCCAGTTGTTCCGATAAATTGAAACAACGCTGTGAAAATACTCTTACTCACTCCTGCCGCAATAAACAAACTAACCCCACTTCCAAAACCCCACTTACTTGAAATTTCATCCATAAATAATATTGCCAAACCCCCGACACAAAGTTGCGCAATTACAATGGCAGTAAATCCTGGGATGGCTTGAATTCCTCCCATCACAACATAAACACTTGCCTCAAACACAATAAAAAACAAAACCAACATCTTTTGCAAACCCTGGAAAAACTTCTTCCCTTCAGGAGTTGAAGTATCAATGTTTAATATCTTACTTCCAACAAGCAGCTGCAATATAATCGAAGCCATTACAATAGGCCCAATTCCCAGCGAGATAATACTTCCAAAATCCGCACCAAGTATAACTTCAAGTTGCTCAAACCTCTCTAAAAAACCAGTTGTCGTCCCGTAAAGCGGAATAGTCGCAAGAATAAAAAACGCAGCAAGTATAATCAAAGTCCACTTAGCTTTAACACCAAACCCCAGTTTTTTCTCTACCGGAGGTGTAACTTCCGGCAACCACATCATTAAATCTTTTAATGCCATTTAACTATTGTTTATCTTCTTTTTTATCATCACTCTTTTCTTTTCCCGCCTTCTTCTCAATTTTCTTCTCCACAACAATAACCTCTCCACCAGCTTTCTCAATTTTCTCCTTAGCAGATTTCGAAACATAATTTGTCTTTACTTTCAACGCAACTTTAATTTCACCACGCCCAAGCACCTTAAACTTTTCCAAGTTAATTTCCTTTTTCCCACCAGCCAACCTTTCCAAGTCTTCAACATTAACAACTTTATACTTTTTAGGCTTTGCTTTCATCGCACTTCCTCCAAAATACCTTTCTTTCAGATTTACAATTAAAGATTTTTTATGGTCAGCCCTCTTCCCTGTTCCAGCCATTCCAAATCCTCCTCGATGCCCACTACCTCGAGCCTTTTTCATAAACCCAGTCCCATGAGTTTGACTTCCTCTCATTCTCGACGATTTTTTCCTTTTCTTATTTATACTACTCATCGTAACTTTTCATTTTCCTCCTCATTAATCATCATATCAGCTTCCCTTTCCTTAATTATCTCTTCAGGCATCTCAATAAAACCATCTAACTTTCCACATGCAGAACATTCTTCAGGAGCTTCCTCTCCATATTCAACTTCACCGCATGCACACTCAAACATTTTTCCTACTTTTGTCATTTTAAATTCATAATATATTCTTTTAGTTTTGGATGAAAAGAGGTTGTAAAATATTTTTCTAATTCTTCCGGATTAACCCATTTTAATTCTGAAAAATTATCTCCCGGTTCTAAATCTTTTTCAGGATTTAATGATTCACATAAGTAATAAATTGCTAAAAAATCCCTTTTCTCAGGATATCTTTTTGCGTGAATCACACCTAAAGATTCAACCTCAAGCCCTGTCTCTTCTTTTATCTCTCTTTTCACAGCTTTTTCAAGTTCTTCATCATACTCCGGTCTTCCGCCCGGGAAACACCACGATAATTTAGGAACATCAGGATCATCACTTCGCTTTCCAATAAGAATTTTCTTTTTTGCAGGATCATAAACTACTCCCAACACTATTACCGAAAATACTCCCTTATCATGACCGTTAATTTCAATTTTTTCTGCTTTTGTCATTTTTATTTTTGTCTAATCTTACGCCGTGAACTTCTTGTTCACGAAGTCCTTTTGCCTTTTGAAAAGATTATTCATAACATCCTCCCAATTAAATCCTTAATCTTATCACCATGATCTCCCAACACTCCCTTAGGAAAATGCTGCTTTGAATTTATCCCTTTTCTTGGTGGATGCAATCTAAAAAAAGGCTTCAAATTAGCCTCCTCAAATTTCAAATCTTTAACATCTCCAACTTTTTTATCTTTATCAATTTTCTGCCCTCGCTTATCAATTAATAATTTCAATGTATCATTATTAATCTTTCCATAAGCAACAAAACTCCGAACTTTTTTCAACATGCCTTCAATAATTTCATTTTCTTCAACAACAACACAACTATATTTCCGCCGAAGCCGAAGCCTATCTAAAGTACTCGCAATATCTGCATTCTTGTCAACCATCCCTGTAATTCTAATTATTGCTATCACCGTAACTTCTCCAACGCCTGCATAATAGCCTTCGCATAATTTATTGTAGTATTTGTCTGTCCTTTTGACTTACTATAAATATCTTCAATTCCAGCCAGCCTCAAAATTTTCTTACCCTCATCTCCAATCACAAGTCCTGTTCCCTGCGAAGCAGGCATCAAATTTATATTAACACTCCCACACTTACCACTAATCTTGAAAGGAATACTATGTGGAATATCAGCTCCGCCCTCAAAACTTCCACTCCCTCGCTTAATCTTAAAAATATTCATTTTAGCTTTTCTCAAAGCTTTCTCTCTTGCAGGCAATGTCTCTTTAGCTTTTCCAAATCCTAATCCAACATGTCCGTTCTTGTCTCCAACAACAGCAAGCGCTGAAAAAGTCACAATATTCCCTTCCTTTGTTTTCTTCTGCGCTTGTCTCCAAGCCCGTCTCTTCCCGCCGCCGAACTTTCCTTTTGACTGCCCGGCAAAAAGTAATTCACTATCAATCTTTGCAAGCGAGTCAACAATTTCAGATTCAAGAATTTTAATTTTTTTATTAAGAACTTCATCAAGATTTTTTATTTTCCCTGCCTTAACTTGCTGCCCGAGTTTTGTCTTTGGTTTCCACGAGCCAAGATGCTCAGCTAACATCTCTTCAGGAGTTTTTCTCCTTCTCCTGCCGCCTCGCGCTTCCTCTGAAGAAAGTGCAGGTTTTGCCTCACTTTCTGTTTTCTCATTATGGATATCAACTATTTCAGGAGTTTCTGCTTTAGGAGCTTCAACTACTTCTTTCTTTTCAACTTCAATTACTTCTTTCTTCTCTTCAACTTTTTCTATTTTCTTTTCTTCAGTCATTTTATTTCAATTTCTCCTTTACTTGTTCAAATGCCTTCATTACAGGTTCTTTTAAATGCTTCCCCTCAATCCTATCTTGAGAAGGAAAAACATTTTCACTATGCGGAACATCAAATCCAGCGTCGACAATTCCTTTAACAACACTGTAAATTCTTCCCTTATGAATATTTCTCTGCAATCCAATATCAATTATTCCAACTTCAACTTTTTTTGCAACAGCACTTTTCCCAAACAAATATCCAGTAAGATAACCTGCAGATAAACTTTTCAAACTTCCCTCAAGTTCTTTCGGCCAACCATGTTTCAACAAATCTTTCGAACTAACTCCAAAAATAACTTTATCCTGCGCTTCATGACTTTCAACATATTGCACTGTCAAATATTTATTAGTCTTCCTAATAACAATCCTAGCTTTCTCTGACTTTAACATTCCAAACCGTTTTTTATAACTAGTCTTCCTTTCCTGTTTTCGTTTCTTTTGTGTTTTGGGCATTTTACAAACTCAAATTCTCCTTTAGGTTTCTCTTACTTTTGTATTCCTTATTCCTTATTTTCTTCCTAGCTTCTGTTACAGTATCGCCATCAACTTTTCCCTGTTTCTTTAATTCTTTCAAATATCCTCTCAATTTACGAGTAAGTTTAACATAGTCCTGCTTCCGAGTTCCAACTTTTTTCTTTACTTTTCCACCCCTTCTTCTTGTCTTTCTCTTGACAATTTTCCTTTTTCCCTGAATTTCTCGAATAGAAATTGCCCCACTCTCTTTCAAGTCTCGAATATCTTGTTTTGTAATTGCTTCCTTAATTTCCTCCAACCTGTTATTGTCAAATACAACTCTTCCAAGTCCAACCTTCAACGTCGAAGCTGCCAATCTTTTCTTTGTGTCAAGTTTCATTTTTTATCCTCCTGTGATGCTGCTTCAGAATTTTTCCCTGAAGCACTTTTTGCATCTTCTTTAGCTTTAACATCCTTCTTATCTTCCTTCTTATCTTCTTTCTTCTCATCAGTTTTCTTCTCAACTTTCTTCTCTTTCTTCGATGCTGCTTCAGAACTCTTCCCTGAAGCACTTTTTTCTCGCACTTTACTATCATCAAAATTCTTTATCGCAATTCCTTTCTTCTTCGCAGCCTCTAAAATTTCAATTTTCTTTTTCATCCCAACTTTTCCAAGAATTATAATCTTACCTTTACCAACATTCTCAATCTCTTTCAAACTACGAACTTCAATTATCTCTTTCCCATCAATCTTGCCACGAGTTTTACTATCTTGCTTGTAACCAACTTCAACAGTTTTTGGAACTCCTTTTCTTCTTAATCTCATTTTATTATCTCTTCCCTTTGGCTTCCGCCACTTCTGCAACTTTTTTCTTCTAAGCCCTAATCGCGAATATTCACCAGTATTTCGACGTAAAAATTCCTTTGCCATTATATTTTCCTCCCGGGCTTTTCAACCATGTAAATACCATCCTGGAATTTTCTCCTATCTTTTCCTTTTACACGAGTCAATTTCTCAAGATTAGCAGCTGCCTGCCCTGCAATTTCCTTATCATAAGATTTAACAGTTATCTCTTTACCTTTGATTTCAATTTCAGCCCCATCAATCATTTTACCCACTCTATTTTTTTTCTCACCTAAAAAATTCTTTATCACAATTTCCTTCTTACCATTATCAACTTCCACATTCATTGGGAAATGGACAAACTCAATAGCAAGTTTATATTCAAATCCTTCCTGAACTCCTTTAATCATATTATTCAAATGCGCCTTTATTGTCCCAATCATTTTTCCTTCTTTCTTAGATGCTTTTTTAGAACCTACAATAATTTCCTTTCCTTCAACTTTCACATCTATGTTTTTTAAATCAAATGTTTTCTCAATTTTTTTATCTCCTGAACTAACAACAATTCTTCTTCCCTCTACACTAACTTCCATTCCCTCTGGAATTTCTATTTTTTCAGTTATTTCTTGTTTCATCAATACATATAAGCAATCAAGCTCCCTCCTAAATTTTTCTCAAAAGCATCTTTGTGAGTCATCAATCCTTTATTCGTCGATATAACAATCACTCCCATATCTTTCGCAGGAAGATATCTCCTCATGTAAAACTCAATTCTCTTCACAGTTACATTATTCCGCGGCTTTATCGACTTAATCAAATTAAGCCCCTCACCAAAAATAATCTCCAAATCATTCTTCCCCTCTTTAAAATCCTTAATATAATTATTTTCCTTCGCTATCTCAAGAACCTTTATCAAAACTTTTGAATACCGAGTCAAGACTACACTTTCCTTTCCCGCTCTTTTAGCGTTCATTATATTATTCAATCCGTCTGCTATTACATCGTGGCTCATTTTAACTATATTTTTTAAATCCAATTTCCTCCGCTATTTCTCTAAAACATTGTCTGCAAAAATTCAAACTATACTGCCCCACTCGCCCAGGCCCAATTCTCCCGCATCGCTCACATTTAAATTTATTATACCCTGTAGTTCTGTCTTTCGGTTTGTTATGCTTAATAAATTTTTTAGCTATAGCTGGCTTGCTTCTTTGCAATTGCTTATATAATTTTCTCCAATTACTCTGCGTCATTTTATTCTACCTCTGTCCCGAAATTATCTTCCATATATTTAATTATCTCTTCCTTCAAAACATCTTGTCTTTTAGGCAATTTTCCCCTTTTAATCTTTTTCCTTGCCACACGTTTTCCTTTTCTTGAAAAAACAACAGTTGCTTGTAGTCCTGTCAATCCAATATCTCTGTCATATTTCTCGCCCGGAATTTCAATATACTCATGTATTCCAAATGAAAAATGATTATTAGTTATTTGTTTTTCACTAAGAGTATTTTCAATCGCAGCCAAAAGTCGTTTCAATAATTCAATTCCTTCCTCTCCACGCAAAGTAACCATACATCCAATTTCCATTTGCGGCCTGATAGCAAAACCAGGGATTCTCTTTGTTGTAAGTCTCCTCGAAACTTTCCTACCACTAAGTTTTTCAAGCAGCTTCACACTTTTCTCAAGCTCTTCTTTTATCCCTCCACATGAAACTATGACTTTCTCGATAGAAATTTCTCTCATAACATTTCCTTTACTCTCAGACTTATCTTCAACATTATTTTCTTCATTCATTTGTGTTTGTTCTTGTTCACTCATTTTAATTCAAAACAATAAGTTCCTCCTCTTGTATCTTAATATCTCCTTCTGAAGTATTAATCAAAACTTCATTCTCCTCAATCCCTTGAATCTTTCCCTCTCGACCCATGTGCTTTCCCTTAATAATAAGAACTTGCGAATCCTTTTTCACAGGAAGAACCTTTCCAATTTTTCCATCCTTCAAACTAACAACAACAGAATCTCCAACTTTTGCCTTTCCATCAGACAAAACATTTCTTCCATCATTAAGATTCAACTGAACCTTCTTCTTCCGAAGCATTTTCTTCCCAACAATCTTTGAAATCTTTGATAAAGTCTCACCTTCTTTAATCTCTTCAAGTTTTATCTTCTTTAAATCAGATATTGAAACTCGATAATATTTTTTCAACGCAGGAACTGACAATGTGTCAAACAACAGCAAGCTAATCTTCTCATCTCTTGCCTCTCTACCATTTACAAGTATCTTTTTCTCAAGCAATATTTTCTTCAACTCTTTCCTTGTTTTCACAAAACCTAAAATATCTCTCATAACAAGCAGCAACGGAATTCCCTCTTTTCTATTATGGCTCGGCACAACTACATATTTCGTTCCTTTCTTCGGTATCGGCCATGTCTTACTTACTGTTTGTCTTATTGTATATGCCATTTGATTATTTTTTATCCTCCTTAACTTTCTCCGAATCTGTTTTCTTAACTTCTTTCTTCTCTACCTTCTTAATAGCCTCTCTTCTCTCCAAAGCCTTAACTCTTTTCTTGTCCTCTAGATTCAGTTTCTGAATTTGCAAAACACTTGAATTAAAGAAAATATTAATCTTAGTCCCGTCTTTTTTCTTTCTCTGAATTCCTTCAATAGCAACTCTTTTTCTAGGTCTGTCAATATTTGCAATCTTTCCTGTCTTGCCCTTAAACTTCCCTCTCATGATTTTAACTTCATCATCTTTCCGAATAGGAAAACTCCTTTTCTTGTACTTGCTTCTAAGCTCTTTACTCAAATGCGACGCCATAATTTTTCTCTGTGTATGTATCGGAGCATTTGCTAGGTATTTCCTCTGCTTCCGAGTTTGCGAACTCGCTTTCCACGCTGTACTAAATTTCTTTTTCATTATACTACAATCCTCGCAATTTTAGCCACACTTCCCCACCTTTCCTGAATCTCACGCGCAACAGGTCCCTTAATCTGAGTCCCTTTAGGATTTCCCTTCTCATCTTTCAAAAGCGCAACAGCATTATTACTAAACATAATTCTCTCCCCAGTTTTCCTTCTATAAATTCTTCTCTGTCTTATAACCACAGCATCAAATACCTCTCCTTTCATCTCTGGCTTTCCTTTACGCACAGAAACCTTAACCCAGTCCCCAATCTTTGCATAACCCTGTCTTTTCTTAGTTGTCTTTCCTTTTTTAATAGACACAATTCTAACAATCCTAGCACCTGAATTATCCGCAGCTTCAACTAGACTTCCAATATTCAATCCCCGTGTTGCTTTCGCGCTAATTGCTTTCATTTCTCATCCCTCCCACGAATCTTCTTAACAACAACATGATGCACAATCTTACTCAACGGCCGGCATTCATGAATCTGAATCAAATCCCCAACATCTATCTCATCCTTCATATTTTCAGGAAGATAAGCATGAATCTTTGTCTTCTTTTTCGCATATCGTTCATATTTCTTAACAAACTTAACTCTCTCAAACTCAATCGTAACTCTCTGGTCAAATTTCCGAATAACATAACCCTCAAACTTTCTTCCTCGTGTTAGAGTCCTGACTATTTTTCTCACTCCTACATCTTTTTCTTTCATTTTCTTTTCCATTTTTTTGTTTGTTTAAGCGTTTATCGAGTCTCTTTCAAACCCAAGCTCAACCAGCAACGGAATCACTTTTTTCTTGTGATTTCCTTGAAGTTCAATTTCGCGGTCTTTCACTGTTCCTCCGCATCCGAGTTCTGCTTTGAGTTGCTTGGCGATTTTTTTCAAATCCATCCCATTCTCAAAGCCGGACACAATTGTCATGATTTTCCCGAACTTTCTCTTCACGCTGGAAATTTGGATCTTTTGCTCGCTCTTGGCAAGATCTTCCCATGCCATCGCTTCAACAGGTAAACCTGTTCTTGGATCTATTTCCATACTATGATTTGTTTTTCAACGCATTTAATCTCGCAAGTGTTTTCCTCAACTCGCGAATCTTAACTTTCCCGCCTTTACTTGCGGTAACTTTTGCCTTTATTAAATCTAACTGAAGCTCCTTTATCTTACTCTCAATTTCTTTCTTTCCGAGATTTTTGAGCTCTTTAAACTTTGCCATCTTCCTTTTCCTCAACAGGTAATTTATTTTCAGTCAGATCAATATGATCATGAATTTTCACATCAGGATGCAAAATACTAACATCAACTCCAACAGTTCCCGACTTTGTCTGCGAAACAGCCTTTGCCCTGTCAACAACTTTTGAACTGTCCCCAACTTTCTTCAAATATCCTTTCTTAAATCTCCAAGTCCGCGCCCGCGCACTAGGCAACTTTCCAGATAATTTTAATTCAACTCCTTGCGCACCAGCATCAACAATTTGCTGCAAAAGCCTGTATGCAATTGTTTTAAATCTAAGCGAACCGAGATTTTCAACACTAACTGCAATCTCATCAGCAACACTTTGCGCATCTAAAAACCGATTAGTAATTTCCTGAATTTCAATCTGCGGATTTTCAAGTTTGAATCTTTTCTTTAAAATTGTTGTTAAACTATTTATCTTTTCACCTCCACGCCCAATCACAAGCCCTGGCTTGTTCGTCCTCATAACAACTTTCTCACCTACAGGAGTGTACTCAATTGTAACCTTGCTCACTTTCCCCTTCCCAAGGTATTTCTTAACAAATTCCTTAATATTAAATTCTTCCTTCTTCAACGCGACGAATTTTCTTTCTTCCATTATGTAAATTCCTCGAATTTATATTTTGGTAATTTCCTTATTTCCATTTTTATTTGTTTTTATTTTTGTAATTTTGGGGACCTTTTTCTAAAAGGTTCATATCACTTGATTTAATCATAACATGCGTCCTCTTATATTTCATTCTCCCAAACCGATGCATCTGGTCAGGAGCTTTGTTAACAATAACTTCCTTAATTTTTGTCTTCTCTAACTCAAGACCATTAGCAGACGAATTACCATTCAAACTTTTCAACAATTTAATAAAATGCATTGATGCTTTAACAGGATACTTCCCACTCATAATTCCTTTCCCCTTTCTATGAGGCAGCTCACCAGTCATCGGAACAGCAATTTTCTTTTTCATCACAAGTTCTAAATCATCAATCGCTTTTTCAATTTTCTTGTTCTTGATAAATTTTCCAATTCCCTTACTATGCTTCAAAGATATTGGCTGCGCCCGTCCGTAAACAATAGCCTCGTGCTTGTTCACCGGCTTTTGCTTTTTCGCTTTTTTCTTAGATTTCTCTTCGGTCTTATCATCAACTTTAACTTCTTTTTTCTTTCCTTCAACACCATGCTCAACTTTAACATCTTCCTTTTTCTTCTCCTGCCTTTCTTCACTTTTAACATCCGCCTTTTTCTTTGCCTTAGGAGCAACAGCTGGAATATCTTTCATCTTCACAGGTTTCATATTCTGCTTCCCGTGTTTTTCCTGTCTTAATTGTTCATCTGCCATTTACTTCACACTCCTGCTAGCACTCGAACGAGTAGCTCCAATTCCAGCAGCACCATGCTTTACTGAATTTCTCGTCGGTGAAAATTCTCCAAGCCGATGCCCCAACATCTCTGGAATAATATCAACTAAATTAAACTGCCTTCCATTATACACCCCTATCTGCATCCCAATCATTCCCGGAACAACAATTATATTTCTATCATGAGTCCTCACTCTTTTATTTCTCTCAATTTTCTTATTGCTTCTCGCTAAAAATGTCTCAACAACATCTGTATTCCTTAACAAAGTCCGTCTCTCACGCGAAGGAATAAGTTTTCCAAATTCCCGAATATCAAGCCTCTTCAAATCTTCAAGAGTCCTGCCTCTGAATGTGAATTCTTTCTTTTTCTGTATGATTACTTTTTTATCTGCCATTTTCTAAAAAGTTTATTTCTTCCCCCTTTTCCTACCAGTTCTACTCGCCCTGATACTACCAACCTTAGCTCCTGGCGGAGCATTTCTCTTCGGAATTTTTCCAGTCTGTCCGTGAGTTAAATTCTTCCCTCGCCCTGAACCAAAAGGATGATCAATTGCATTCATTGCAACAGCAGAAGTTCGCGGCCACAACTTGCTCTTCGCTTTCTTAATATAATACTGCTTCCCAGCCTTGACAATTGGTTTATCAACCCGCCCCCCGCCAGCAGCAACTCCAACACTAGCCCGACACTCTGAATTAAAAACCTTCTGCTTTTTCGAAGGCATTAATAATGTAACCTTCCCCTTTTCTTTCTTCATAACCATTGCCGAACTCCCTGCAGTCCTAATAAATCTCCCACCATCACTTGGCCGAGATTCAATATTATAAACCTTCGTCCTCACAGGAATATTTTTCAGTTGTGTAATAGTTCCAACTTTATCATTTTTTGAAAAACCTA
>CEPZ01013244.1_pt1 | contig 11520 bp, 21 predicted proteins | sample 530461 | NCBI WGS metagenome assembly CEPZ01 (sample SAMEA2620106, study PRJEB7988) | marine metagenome | isolation source: saline water (ENVO:00002010), including | reverse complement strand
GTGTGCGTTGGACTCCAGGTACTCCAGGTCCTCGGCGATCAATTTCTTGATGACCGAGATGTATCGCGCCTTCAGGCGTGCGCCCTGGTTCTTCGAGTACTTGTGCGTGTACCCGACCTCACGCGCGGCCGCTGCAGCGTTGGTTCCAGCAACTACCAAGAGAATCCACGCCCAGTGGCGATCGTCTGTTACATCCTCCGGGCGCTCGAATTCTACCTTCCGCTCAAATTCCATAAATCACCGTCTATTGAGGGTAATCTTGTGGCGCACTTGGGGAGGACCACGGCCGTCCCCAGGCGTCCGGGTGCTATTAGCCGCCTTCGTAACTGCCAGCCACGCTCGCCGCAGATATCGAGAACAGGCCGCTGGGGAGTTTCACCACAACATACTCGCCAGCGGTGTTCGCGCTATCCACAAGCGACAGGTTGATAATGCCTGTGGCCGGCGTCACACAAGTAATGTGCTTTTTCGCCGTCAGTACAGACAATATTCCGCCATCGACCGCAGTCAGGGCCCCACTCGCGGAGGTGCCTGTCAGCGTCAAAGCATCCGCATCGTCGGTAATCCAGACTTCCAGGTGGTGGGAGTCTGCGATCGTCGCGCCTGCGGCATCAGCGACCGTGATGGTAATGTCCATCTCGTCGGTCGCACCGCCGGCCGTCAGGACAGGGACCGCTGTAGCGATCTGCCCGTCCAGCAGGTTCAGTTCCGCGGCGGTCGCGGTGACCTCGGTCTCACTGCCGGACGTGCCGATATGTAGCTCGGTGATCTTCGAGACCCCACTATTCACGTTGGCATCCGTTACGACCGCCTTGCCGGCAGCCTGGGTACCATTCGTGATTCCGTCGATCTTCGCGAGGTCGGTCGCACCGATCGAGTCGAGTGCCGCCAGTTCCAGCAAGTCGAGGGTGGTGTAAGTACCATCGGATTGCTGAATGTCCATAACAGCGTTCTTGCCGAAAATGAATCGGGCACCTACACCAATTACTGCTTTTCCAAAAGTCCCGGGTTCGTACCTCATGGGTACCTCCGTTTATAAATGACAGACAGGCGCGCTGCCTGCCTTATTACGGGTTAAAGAAAAGGGCCCGAAGGCCCCTATCTATTACGCGGCGTGAGTAATCGCGCCACTGTGTACGACCAGCCCAGAGGGCAGGACGAAATTCAAGTAGTTGGTTAGCGTACCGGTCTCCGTAAAGTCCAGGTCTGCGTCACCGTCATCCTCGAACGTAACCAACCAGGCCAGGTCGGTTAACAGGATGTTGATCACCCCGTCGGTACCAATTGCTGGGGAACTGCTATGAGCGCTGCCGGCATTACTACCATCGGCAGCAACGGACAAATACGCCAGGAGCGCACACCCAACAGCTACGTCGTCGCCGTTCGTATCAGTAAGCTGGCAAGCTACATTGATCACATTTGCCGCTTCTGCCCCGACCGTCATCGTGACACCGGCAACTTCGTTCACATCGAACTGATTCGCGCCAATTCGTTTTGCTACCATCTTTCTTTCCTCATTCTATGCAGCGCTGATGAAGGGTGCGCTGCTTACCCTTATAAACTGGTGCCTGATTCACGAGGCCAGCCTCTTGGCTTATTCGCGATAGGCTTTGATCAGTACCGAACCGCCCGTGGACTCTGTCACCTGGATGATATCGACGTAGTGGTTCTTACCGATAATCAGGCCATCGAGGGGATATTCAGGCGGTTGCGCGCCCGTGCCGGCAATAACCGTCCAGAACCGCATCATGGTTGTCGAGGTCGCTACCGCGGTCTCGTCCGTGATGGCAATCGTCTCGGAATCCTTGGTAAACTCGGTATTGGTGTTCTGTGGTACGACGGTCGTCCCGGCCGGAGTAGTGGTCGCCTTACCCAACCCAAGATCATACTCACAGATCACGTTGGATCCGTTGAACAGGATGCTGTGCAAGAACAGCGGGTCGTCGGCCGTGTTCTTAATAAAGAGGATGGTATCCGTTGCGTCAATATCGACGGTGGGTGCCTCGAATGTCCAGGCCTTGCCCAGCCTGGACGCCCTCATAAACGGGTCTTCTTGAAGCGCCCGAGTCAATACAAACCCGTCCTCGTCGACCTCTGCAATGTTTCCACTACGTCCTTCAATTCTCATCTACGTCAGCCTCGCTGATATGTGTCTCGAACGCCTCTTGGAAGCGTACGTTCAATAATGTAAGTTGGCGCAGGATCGCCATAAGGAGTTCGCCCGCGTTGCTGTCTGCTGTGAGTACGTTACCCTCGCTATCCAGGGGCTTAGTGATCGCGTGAGCTGGATCTACCGCTGGATATGCGTCATCTGTCATTGCTGTAGCTTCTGGTAGAACAGAACCGTGATCTTGCCCGTGCCGCCAGAGACGATCTGTAAGTAGTTGTAGAACTGAACATTCCCACCAGACAATTGCCTGCCAGGTAGTGACCCGTCCGGGATCGTCATGGAGCCCGCTGCAGGTACGTTCGTCGCCGTACCATCCTGGATAACGGACTTGCCGCTTACCTCTTCGTCAACGAACACACCATGCAGCCTGACCGGCTTCTCAGTGATCTGCTGATCGCCCGCTCCCAGATCTACTGTGATCGAGTCGACGTCTTCCTTCCATGCCATTTATGCCGCCAGGTCTTGTAGGGTCTCAGTCTCACAGGTCCCGCTGGTGTAGGCGGAGATGCGCGTGCGGAGCCCCCCATGCGGCCGCAGGAACGATACCGATACAGACGCAGACACGCCTGCCAGGCCAGTGATGTCCTCCCAGGTCGGCTCGACATTCCCGAATGCCGGCATGCGCTCGGTCGTGTACTCGCTCGTGATCGTCATGGTGCCTGCAACAGTGAGCTGGATTGAAATCTCGTGATGGTACCCCTGCTCCTCCGGGACCAGGGTAGCACTGACCGCACCGTCGGAAGCAGTAAACCCGATCTCGACGTTGGTACCCACCGCACCATCTGTGGTGATCGAGTCGATCTCGGTCCAGTACTGCACCGAGTATGACGTGGTGGCGTTGGGAAGGGCAACCGTCTCTGTCCGGGGTTCACCGTCTGCATCCCAGCCGACAATGACCACATCTACGCTGGAAAGGTCAGCGGAACTCTCCATCGATAGGCGCTGCGCCCAGCCCGCGGTCGTCGCTGTGCCAGTAGTCACAGATGCGCCGTCAAGCGACAAGGTAGTCGCTGCAGTCGTGGTCTGATCTACACAGATCGCGTCTACGTCCGGCACCAGGTTAGGATCATCGGCCGCGACCCAGCCCACCTCGACATTGCCGGTCACCGCTCCAGACGTGGTAATGCTGGTCACCGTCAGAAACAGTTCAGAGGTGCTCACTGGCGCCGCGTTGCCGCCAAAGACCAGTTCAGTCAGCGGTCTACGCTCGCCATCTGTCCCGACGATCGTGAAGGTGATCAGCGAGTTGTCGCCGGTCCCCTCGATGGTTAGCCTGCGCGCAGTCGGCAGCCTACCGATATTGCTCCCGACCAGGGCGCCGTCCAGGGTAAGTGCGCCGGCTGCAGCAATCTGTTGATCTTCACAGACGCCATTCGGGTCATTCGAGAGCGTAGTGATTAGTGCGACCTTTCGTCTCATCGTTGTATCTCCGTTAGGTCCCTGAGCGGCGGGCCTGGGGGGTGATATCTGCTCCGCCGCGCGCAGTAGGGAATATCAGGCATTCAGGGATTCTTGAATTCGGTGTGAGGGTGAGGCGGCCCAGGCATCCAGAACTCGTACTCGTCGGTGATTGCCCAGGCGGGATGTCGCCCCTTCTGGACAGGATAGATAAACCCCAAGGCCGCAAGAAGGGTCAGTCTCTTCTGCAGGACAGGATCTAGGGGGGTGGAATGGACAAGACAGAATTTGAGGTCCGGATCACGGGTCGAGTCCTCGAAGGCTTCGAGTAGGGCCCGGTCCTTGGCTGTGAGGCCGGCACGCTTCAGCAGCCACTCGGACTGCGTCTCCCCGGCAGAGTCTGCCGGAGGGCCGGATGCCGGCGGGAGAATCTTAAAGGCCCGCAGGATCCGCAGAACCACCGACGATATCAGTTCGATAGTGGCATTCATTAGCCTTCCTTCTCTCGGGCTCCATGGTTGCGCGCTATCTCCAGCTCTGCAGCTCGGATCCGCGTCTCCTGGCCTTTGAGAGTGCCCTTAATCTCCTGGACATCATCCTTGATGGCAGATACGTCGCCCACAGCAAGGGTTAGCGCTCCGGCCCCCCAGATGATCGCGGCCGTAATCAAGATCGCGCAGGTATCTGCCACTCGCTTCGATACACCGTCCACAGGAACCTCCGAGGTGCTAGTAGCCCATCTTCCTCTTGCTGTGATCCGCACCACCTTTACCGTCCGGGTTGTGTGGACCGGCAGGGTTGGCAGGTTTCGGTCGGTGCTTACCATCGGAGCGGCTGCTGGTCTTGTTCCGGTATTGGACATGGTCCCGTCCAATGGTATGCGTGTCTTTGCTAGAATGCGACAAAGCTGGCTTGTGGCCGTTGGGGTTTTCCATGCTTATCTCCGTGCAAAAAAAAGGGCCCTCAAAAGAGAGCCCGAAATCATCAAACGCGTTGGATTCTTAGTCACGAATCCACATAATAGCTGATTTATACCAGATTCATCCCACAGGTTCAACCCATTCGGGGCTGATCGTGATCGGGGTTTCGGTGGCCTCGATGGGCAGCTCCTTGAACCACGAGAGTGAATTCGCCAGTTCTGCGCGCCCCCGCTTCAGGAGGGCCACGCGTTACACCCGTTACAACCCGCATTCTTACTGGGTTTGTACCCGTTACGGATTCTGAACGTGTAACGGGTTTGAGCCGCCCGATCCACCTGGACGTGTTAATAATCATTTCTTCACCTTCTTGCGCTTGAAGTTATGCTTCACCCCAAAGTGCCTCGTCTCGCAGATCTTGCACATCGGCGCCTTGGCATTTGGATCCGGCTTGTTTGTCACGGTACCTCCTATTCCACCCACCCATCCTCCAGATCAAGCGCGAGGAGCTCGTGTACTTCTGAAGTAGGCATCACCCATACTTCATCACGCATTGTTACGCCCTCTGGCTGCGGTCGATTGATTTTGTCGCCTTGGGTACTTCTCCCGGGAACTATCGGCCCGGCACTTCTCCCAAGCCTCAATGACGCGGCATCGATCCGCTTCTCCGCGGGCCGGACTAACCCGCCGGCCATGGTATTCTGTACCGTGCAGGATCCCCGCTCCACTAATGGATAACGCCACGCTCATACCTCCACCACATGTACCCCCAGTCGCCCTCTGGATTCAACTCTGTCGGCCCTCGCTCCCCAGGTGGCAGCACCTGCACCTTGCAGTAGATCCGCGCCACGATCGGGACGAAGAACTGCGCCTCCAGGCTCACAGCGTTTAAACAGCGCTCCTGATGCTTCTTGACGAACGCACGCTCTGCCCCCTGATACTTCTGGAGAGGGTCGAACACCGGCCAGAGAATGCCGTCTCCGCTAGTCTTTTCCGGCATCCACCCGCTCTCCTTTAAGAGAATGGCGCGTGATCACTGGATCCGGGAACGCTCTCGCGCCCCGACCTCCAGGATCTCGGCCTTGGTTTTCTGTACCCGCTCATTGATAGCCAGGATCTCGTCATAGGCCCTCTGTATCTTGTAGAGCCTCTCTGATGAATGTTGAAGCCGGTAGCCTGGACCCATCCAGTTAAACGCTATACCCGTAACAAACCCATTCCAGCAAAGCCTTTCACCGGTTGAATGCCTTCTGTTGCACGGACTCGTCACTACCGGCAGTAACCTACGCCGTCATATACCCAGCAGCGATCAGTTTCTCATCGGTCCATCCAGCCGCTCTGTCGTCTGGACCAAGGCCACCATCATACTTTGTGTCAATGTCTTCATCTCATCTTCATCAAGATCCCCAAACGCTTTGAAACTGCTCATACTATTCTCCTTAGGCAACGGCCTGTCTTAAGTTAGCCCTTTGCTCCTTCGTTAAGGTCGATACTCGGTCTCTACTATAACCACCACACTCCTTACACACATACTGTTGGAATACCGAGGCGTTAGTCCTAACCGTCCCGTTCTTAACCAACTCTCTAGACCCACACCGGGGACAAGTCGGAGTAACCAACGGGGTGTGTATCCCCAGGTTAGGGTGGGACTTGATCCAAGGTCTCATCTTAAGGTAGACCTCTTCCAATAACTTAACGTCATGCTTGTTATATCTTACCATCTTCTTCCACGACTGCGCCTCTCCTGCAAGGCACCCCGACCAGAGGTCGAAGGAGGTCTTAAGCTTAGCCCCCAACCCTAAAGCTTGAGCTAGGAAGTCCAACCTATTAGAGGAGAACCCGAAGGCTCCCCTAGCAGCGGTTAAGGTATCTATCTGCTTATAGGGGGAGGGGGGACCTATCCCGTTAACTAGGAATCTAGTGTTAATCTTGGGGATATCAAACCTCTTCCCATTGTGGGCTATCACAACGTCCGCTTCGTCCAGAAGGGACCACAACGTCTCCATAGTCCACTTATCATCTTCTCCATCGAGATGTTGACTAGAACTCCAATAGATCTTAGGCTTACCTAACCACTTAGCTACCCAACATAGGCAGTACCAATCTGATATAAGTTGATCGGAGTAGATGTCGTTCTTCCACATCCCCCAGACATAGGCTTGCAATGGGGCGGTCTCAATGTCAAGGAGTAATACTTTAGGCTTCGAGGATATAGTCGTCATTTACTGTGATCTCCTTCCCATTTAGCATCACTACTAAGTTCCTGGGATTATATATCTTTGCCCCGTAAAAGCGGATAACACCCGCTTCTTCTTGGACTTCCACTCATCATCGTAGGGAAACACCCCGTCCTTAGTTACTATTAGCTTAGTTCCTTGTTCCATATTATATCCTGATAACCAATCTGTCCACTTTTGAGCGTTTAGCTCCGCCTTCAAAACCTCACGGAGCTGCTATAGCCATTTCTCGGGTACCTCCCCATCGTAGCTTACGTGGTAATCTAAACCGTTCTTATCACAGAAGTCCGAGTACTTAGTCTTAGACCGTTTACTCAATGTATTGTTCCTCATAAATAGAAGCTTAACCTCGGGGAAGCAAAGCGCTACCCTTCGATTAGCGGCGCTCCATCTCCCCTTAGCTTCGATAACTACGCCGTTACCGAGGAAGAAGTCGGGGGTGTAATGCTTAACGACCAAGATGTCCTTAGAGCCACACTCCCCACACCTAATCTGTTTGAGAGAGGGGGTGGTCTCGTACTCCCAGACCTCCTTCTCGTAGGTGAACTTCGCCCCACCCTTCTTGAGGGAGCGGGCTACCTTAGCCTCAAACTTACTCCTCACCTAGCCACGGTTCTGGGTGGGTAACGTAGTCCCCCAGTACAAAATCAATTTCTGCCATTGCACTTCTCCTTTATGTACTCGTACCCGGCCCAAAGGGCTAGGCAAGTTAGTAAGAATGCCCCGAACCCAACGGGGGCGAAGAACCCGAACAAGAAAGCCCCCATTGCAGTCATTCTATCTTTACTCCCGCCTCGTCAATGATAAGGTTACACGGCACTTCGTACCGCGCCTTATCGTGGGTTGATAGCCACAACAAGGTGGCGTTCTCTTTATAGGTATTGTGAGTCCCCTCAACTATGGCCTCGAAGGGCACCGCCTTTAGCTTGTCTACCGTCCAGATCTTATGCTTAGCATACTCAAGGTACGCCTCGAAGGTAGTGAGGTACAACGTCTCCTCTAGGTCTGATACTGTCCCTACTCCCGGAGTCCCCACGGTTTGATTGATGATCTTCTCCGCGCTCTTAGCCCCGCACCCACTTAATCCCTTCCGTAGCCCGTACTTAGCTACGGTAGAGGGGGCACAGTTAGGGAGGCCAAGGATATTATCCGCCCCGTCCCCCTCCAACACTTGGGTATAGAAGTTCCTTAGGGCCTCCTCAGGAGAGACCTCGTAGAGGTGATCCTTCTTCCAGTTGTAGTGCCAACCCGGGACGTTGTCCAAGTCTTTGTCTATAGCACAGATAACAGGGTCCTGAAGGTAAGAGTGCTCATCTTGGAGATGAGTAGCCCGTATAGCTATTGCATCGTCAGCTTCATCGTCGTAGACCCCCGCTGCCCAGTGCTTGATAAGGTACTCCCGGGCTACCTCAAAATGGAGGGGAGGGGGTTGCTTTCTGTTTCCCTTGTATTTCCTTATTGTAGCTTCCCCATCCCTCCACCGGAGGTTACCCGATAACCATATCTCTAACTCCGTTACTTCAAACTTCTCAGCCATCTTTGTAAGCTGGCTCTTCAAGATCTGGAAGCAGTACTCCGGCGGGTCCTCCCTGGTCACCGCCGAAGCTGCCCACACTAAAGAGTCAGCGTCTACTAAAGGGATCATCACGAATATCCTTCTATTTGTGACTACATTACGACGCCTCTTCGGCCTCTGGTCCCATACTCCGCAGTACGGAGGTCTCGAACTCCTCCATATCTAGATCACCAGAGAAGTAAGACTCGAACTCTCTAGCTACTCTTATAACGTGCTTGGGATTAACCGGATCAGAGTGTTGAGCAAAGTACTCCATAGCCCTCTCCAACGCATTCTGTCGCATTATCCGACGTTCCGCCGCTAGATCTTGAGGGATGGGCCATTCCCCGCCCTTAGCTGCTACTCTAGAGGAGGTCCCGGAAGGGGACGACGCTGCAAGGCTTACCGAGGTTGAGGCAGGGCCCCCACCACTCAATACAACTACTCCACCGACAACATTAAGCCATCGATCCTTCCTCGTGAACTCAAACTCTACCTCGGACCCTCGGTTAACACCGGACATACTCCTCGCCTCGTAAACCGAGTACCACTCCTCCGAGCCTTCTAGCTTAAAACCCTTCCTATCCTTACGTACCGCTTCCACCGTTCCTGTCGTCATTGCTTAGCTCCTTACAAGCTCTGATTAAGGTCCCCCCAATTGGGGCCCCACTCTACGTTAACCTTTATCTCAAGGGGTCTAATGTCTATTCCCCACTGTGTGATTAACTCCATACCTATTAGTTCCATCTTTTGACGGATAAGTTCACTCACTTGTCGAACATTTTTACCTCCATAGTCAAATAGTATTGAATCGTGTACCGTATTTACCAGAAGTAGCTCACCGTCAAGCTGCACACCATCATGTTCTGTGCCTGGATAGTTAGCCCTAACCCATCGGAACATCTTACCCAACATAAGCTGGAATAGATCCCCGGTAGCAAAGCCTTGTACCGGGTAGTTCTTTATCTTAGCGGGGTTGAAGTTAGGTCCTTTGAACCTCATCCAATCCCGTGGATCATCCTCAACGAATACAAACCTCCGTCCCGTCTTGGTTACCATCCGTGAGGTCTTGGCGGGGACCCCCAACGAGGTCTTCTCCCCCTCGTGCTCAGCACCCACGCCTACGGCGGTTATATTCTCATTCTGCCACTGTTTTAAGCCCTTGTATCTAGCGTAGTAGTTATCTATAAAAGCCTTGGCGTCCTTCTCCGATAGGTTAAATTGTTTAGCCAAACTCTTATACCCCGAGCCGTAGAGTAACCGGAAGCTGAGGAACTTGGCGGTCTTACGCAGCTTGGTTGTCTCCTTCTCCCCCTTGAGGTATAAGGAGTGGATAGCGTGGTAATCCCCCGTCTTCCAAAGAGAAAGGGAGAGACAGTGTAGATCTAGTCCTGAGGTTATGTCCTTAAGTAGGTTCAGATCTTGAGAGAGGTAAGCTGCAGCCACGATCTCTAATTGAGCCACGTCAGCTTCTATTATGCAACCCCCGCCAAACCTTGAGGTGAAGCACCTCTTTATACGACTCATGCTTTATGCTCCTATGATCCTGTAATCGGGATACTTCTTCTTTACCTTATCTAAGTGTTTACCGCCGTCATCTTGCCCCTTGGAATACAGGAACGTTTTAGTTCTCTTGTCACTTTCTAAGTGTGATATGTACCAGTCCTTGTGACTCCACGCATAACCACACTTACAACAGGACAAATCAAAGTACTCCCTTATGTAGTAGAGGGGGTCCATATCTATAAACACTAGGTCTATGTCGAGGCCCTTGAACTTAATAGCAAGGACTAAATCAATGTGGGGATCGGCGTACTTATACTTGTGCTCTTTCTCCTCCGCTTGCTCAAAGAGCTTCATAAACTCAAAGTAATTAGTGCCTATCCTGGAAGAGCCCCCGTTGATATATATATCGTAGTCTTCTACGGGACCACCCAGGATTAGATCTCTCACCGCCCCACCGGCTAAGATAAAGTCGTCAGTGTGGAAGTGTCCCTCCAAGATGCCCATAAACTCCCAGATTACCTCAGCTTTAAACTCCAGAGGCTTAAGGTAAATGTGGTTATATCCGTTATCAGGCTCGTCTGCAAAGTGAATCGCGTATCCCGACCCGTCCAGGTCGTGAATAATGCACTCCCGGCCAACTTTATCTCTAATTCTGTCCCCCACCTTAAACAGGGATAGCTCCGGTTTAGCGGGATAGACCGACGTGGGGGTCTTAGCCGACCCCGACCTTTTACTGAAGCTTGTCTTCATTACATCTCCGTATCTTTGTTGGTTAGGTTCTGCATGTTCGGTCGCGATGACGACAACCGCCCGGTCCTAGTCTGCGTGTGGTTAAATTGCCCGTGTATCTTACCGTCGGGCCAAATAAGCTTCTTGAACCCGTCGATATACGTCGTCTGCTCCTTATATAGCTCTCGATACTTGAGTAGGTCCTCTAGGAACTCGACGGTCTTGTCCCACTTAGTAGGGGCTTCTCTGCAGGCACGGGCTAGATCCTTCAAGGTATCCTCCCCCACACTATAAATCCCCGACTTCTTTGTCGGGGTTCCCCAAGCAGGGCCTACTCCCATACCCTTAGTGGTTACCTCTTTCTCGGCCTTCTTAGTCTTAACTCGGCCCTTGCGCTTACCTGACCTATACCTATACTCCTTGCCTGTGGCCTCATCAAAGACTGGGGCGTCAACAGTTACCTTGTACGTACCCCCAAAGAGGACAAGGCTTACTTGATCGTTAGACGAGGGCATGGCCCGAGGCCCCTCTGTGATGTAGTCATCCATAGTATTCGCCAAGTCTCGGGTCAGAAGTATCAACTCTTTGCCAATCTCATCCTCCGCCTTTCCTAGAGCTCGGGTGTCAATGTGCATCCCGTTCCACTCCATCTCCCAAGTGGCTAACCGGCTCTCCATCATAGCCTCTATGAGGGGTAACACGCCCAACTTCTCAGCTTCAATGAATTGGGCAAGGAAGATGGTCTCGGTGTTCTCTACGTCGTTACGTAGATACTCCGCTAGCTCCTCCCGGGGAATATCCTCCGTGTCCACCCCCTTAGCCCAGTACTCAGCTATCTTCTCGTCCTTCAGGGTTCCCCCGTACTTTTCGCTTAACTGGTTGAGGGAAGCAAACCGTACCGTCTGCCCAGAGAGAATGTACTCCGCTATCATTGTATCCCAGATCTTGACCTTATCTATCACAGACATCCAGGAATCAATGTGCTTACGCATATAGTGGAGATCAAAG
>CEPZ01063337.1_pt1 | contig 11546 bp, 13 predicted proteins | sample 530461 | NCBI WGS metagenome assembly CEPZ01 (sample SAMEA2620106, study PRJEB7988) | marine metagenome | isolation source: saline water (ENVO:00002010), including | reverse complement strand
GGGTTGGTAAAATGGTTAGTAATGACTTGGAGTTATTGAGGTGAAATATAATTTAGGTGGTAGAGGAAAAGGAACTGATTATATTCATGTAAATTTAGAAGATGATTGTGATATAAAACACGATATATTAGATTTAGATGGGTTTATTAAAAAGGATGGAATTGTAGATGAATTTTTTCTTGAACATACATTAGAGCATGTTCCAATACCTAAATATAAACAGTTTTTATTAAATATGCAAAGAAAGTTGAAAGTTGGTGGTGAGATTAAAATTATTCATACAGATGGTGGATATGTAATTAAATTGTGGATAGATGGGAAGTTACCATTTAGGAGTATGAAAAAAACATTATTTCCACCAGCAGATTATGTGGCTTGGAATCCATTAATGTCACATCAGAATATGTGGACGGATATAGATTTAGCTAATGATTTTAAGGCTTTAGGATTTGATGCTTATACTTTTGATGCTGGGGAATGGCAATATGATTTAAGGGATGAATTTTATCCTGAAATAGAATCGAAATATTGGGGAACACCAATTAAAAACCTTGGTGTATTGGCTGTAAAGGTTTAATATATGAATGTAGTATTATTTGCGTCTGATTCACATTATTTACCATATTTATTGCCGATTCACAATGAATTAAAATTAAATAAATATAATTCACTTTTTTTACATACTTTTTCTACGGTAACGGCATATCCAACTATTGATTTGTCAAAGTTTTCTATGGATTATGATGACAGATTGGAGATGTACGAGTCAGTGGTAAAATCAGATTCATTAAATATTAATTTACCATTTATTCCAGATTATTTAATTTTAGTTAGAGAAAGGTGGGAACCAGAACAATCTATTATAAAAGAATTTAAGGAAAAATTTAATTGTAAGATAGTACTTGTTGAAATAAATAGTCAATATTATAATGTTATTGAAAGTAGATTAGAAATGATTTCAAGGACAAAATATCCTCAAAATCAAGTTGATATTTTATTGGATCACAGTGAGTTTATTTTGAATACAAGAAAACAATCTATTGATTGGGAAAAATGGGATAATAGTTTTGTTGTAGGAAATCCTTGTTATGATGATTTTTCAGAAGGTATAGATGATGCGATTTATCAGAAATATGATATAGATTCAAATAAAAAACAAATTTTATTTTTTGGGTTGATTAATATGGATAGAAAAATAGCTCTTGAATTACTAAAAAATTTAACAGAAAAATGCGGAGATGAGTATCAGATTTTTTATAAACCTTATCCTGGAGAACCATATTCAGATGCGTGGAAATCCGAGTATAACCCTAAATTTTTTATTGACGGTGTACAAGTTATATATGACCACTTAGATATTTTTCAAATGTACAATGTATGTGATATTCATATTGGAGCTATTAGTTCTGTTATGTATCCATCACTATTATTAGGTAAAAAGGTTGTTAATATAAATAATTTTTGCAAGTATTTGAATACTGGTAATGATATATCAAGATATGAAAATGAAACAAAAGATGGTATAGAGGATTCTGCAGATTTTTGGATGGGAGTTCATAAATTAAATACTCTTGAAGATTTTAGAAATTTGGTTGATTTGGAAAGAATAGAAGAGTTTAAGGGACATAATAATAATGTTCAAAAAATAATTAGAGAGTATACATATGACTATGATTATGATTTAAAATTTTTAGAAGATGAGACACCAAAAGATTATACAGAGTTATTAAAAATTTTTGATGAATTTAATGATAAGAATGCATCCAGTAGAATAGTGAAAATATTAGAGGAAAAGATTATATTAAAAGATATTTCTAATGAAGATGAAGTTTGTATAGTTTTACAAGGATATTCTATTGGTAAATCACAATTAGAATCTTTGTATAATAAATATAGAGATATGGGATTTCGCTATATAATCATTAGTAGTTACAGTAGTTGTATTCCAGATTATTTATTAAATCGCGATTTTGTTATTAATAATGATGAAATTTTGGGTCAGTATGATTGCCCACACCCACCTAATATTAATTATCAACTAATTACAACTCGATTGGGAATTGAATTATGTTTTAAATTATATCCAACTGTAAAATATGTTATGAAACATAGGCTGGATATTGAAATTAATAATTTGGATAAGTGGGTTGTTAATTGGATAGAGCTGATAAATAACCGAGAAAATACTTCAAAATTTCCATTATCAAAAAAAATTGTAAGTATGAATAGATTTAAAGCACGAGAAGTCAGTAGAAATCAAGGATGGTATATTGTTGATTATTGGAATTTTGGTACTAAAGATGATATGAAGTTGATTTGGGGCATACCAATGCTAAATTACCATCATCCAAGGGCGGAGGATTATATAAGTACCGCATTTTTGGGCAATGATAGAGACAATGATGCCGAGGATTATTACATTTATTCACCAAAAACGGCGGTAGATGTATATAGTCATAAATGGGATGAATGTATATATGACAGGTTTGTTAATGGTAATTTAATTAATAAATAAAGTAGTAATAATATGAAAAATTTAATAGTAACAGCTGCAGGATTATCATCGAGGTTTGAGGGTCTAAAACCAAAATGGATGCTCACTCACCCAAAGGGGAATTGGATGATTGTAGAAGCTTTAAAGAATTTGGATTTTGATAATATAGATAAAGTGTATCTTGGATTTTTACGAGAACATATTGAAAAATATAATTGTAGAGATGCTATAGATATATGTTTAGATGAACTTGGAGTAAAAGATAAAGCAGAAGTTATTTTATTGGATGAGAGAACTGATAACCAACCACATACAGTTTATGAAGTGATAAAGAAAGCAAATATACAAGGTCAGCTGATAATTAAAGAGGTTGATAATAGATTCAAATATAATGTAGAAGGTGGTAATTTTATGTGTTATTATGATTTAAATAAAACAACATCTATCAATCCATCAAATAAAAGTTATATTATAATAGGTGATGATGGTTATATTTCAAGTTTGGTAGAGAAAAAAGTTATATCGTCAACATTCGGCTGTGGTAGTTATTCATTTGAAAATAGTGAAGACTATTGTGAGTATTTTGAAAAGTTATCTATGAATACTAAAAATTTATTTTTATCTGATATTATAAAAGATATGGTTGATGATGGGTTTAAATTTAAACCTGTATTAGTTTCGGATTATATTGATTGGGGAACTAAAAAAGATTGGTTTAATTATGTAAGACAATATAAAACATTATTTGTTGATGTTGATGGGACATTAGTTAAAAGTTCTGGAAAATATACATCACCGTATTGGGGCGAAACAGATGGTATAAAAGAAAATATAGATTTCTTGAATAAACTATATAATACGGGTAAGGTTTATATAATATTAACTACTGCTAGACCATCATCAGCTAGAGATGTTACAGTTGAACAATTGGAAAGAGAAGGTGTTAAATATGATAATATTATTTTTGATTTATTCCATGCGAATAGGACATTAATAAACGATTATGGAACATCTACTCCATATCCAACTTGTGATGCAGTTAATATAGTTAGAAATTCAAATGAATTAGAACGATTTTTAAAGGATTTAGGTGGATGATTTTAATATCTCATAGAGGAAATATAAATGGTAGAAATGAAAGTAGAGAAAATTCCATTGAATACATATATGAAGCCCTGAATGAAGGTTATGATGTAGAAATAGATGTTTGGTATAAAGGTGGTGAGTGGTTTTTAGGTCATGATGGACCAGAAAATTATGTAGTTTTGGGTTTTCTGAAGAACGATAAATTGTGGTGTCATGCTAAAAATATAGATGCACTTAATGAAATGTTAAAGGAAGAAATTCATTGTTTTTGGCACCAAGATGATGATGTTGTATTAACCTCTTGTGGTTTTATATGGACATCTCCAGGTAAACAATTAACATCTAAATCAATTGTTGTTTTACCCGAATTAAATAATGGCAATAATATTACAATGTTACCAAAAAATATTCTTGGAATATGTAGTGATTTTATAGTAAATTATAATATAGTAAATAAAGGGGTTGAAGAATGAAGAAAGCATTTTATGAAAATAAAAGGATATTGATTACTGGGGGGACAGGTTCTCTTGGAAAAGCACTTATAAAAAAGTTAAAAGAAATAAATTGTCAATTAATAGTTTATAGTAGAGATGAGGGTAAACAGGCCTTATCATTTGGCAATGACCCAAGTATCATTAGAGTTATTGGTGATGTTAGAGATTTTAAGAAACTTGATGTTACAATGAAAAGACATAAACCAGATTATGTGATTCATACAGGAGCGTTAAAAAGAATTAATGATTTGGAGTTTTATCCAGATGAATGTGTTAAAACTAATATATTAGGTTCGGAGAATGTAGCTATAGCATCAGAACATAATAAGATTAAAAAATGTATATTAATATCAACAGATAAAGCATGTCAACCAGTTAATGTATATGGTTCAAGTAAGTTTATAGCAGAAAGAATATTTACTAATTATGATTATAATTCTACATCCACTATATTTGCTTCAGTTAGATATGGTAATGTACTTGCTAGTAGAGGTTCTTTTATACCAATATGGATGGATTTATTGTCTAATGGAGAGAATATTAAAGTAACTGATATAGATTGTACTAGATTTTTATTTACTTTAAACGATGCTGTTGATACAGTTTTGAATTCATTATATTTTGCACAAGGTGGTGAAGTTTTCATACCAAAAATAAATTCATTTAAAATGAAAAATGTAATTGAAGCGGTAAGAATAATTTCAAATTTAGATTTGATTCAATATGATGAAATTGGCATGAGACCTGGTGAAAAATTTCATGAAGATATGTTAGCTAAAACAGAATTGAAATTTACGATGCAACCATCGGATAAATTGTTATGTATTCTTCCACAATATACACATAAAAAACATATATATGATACAAAATACGAAGGATTAGAATTTAATTCTTCATTATATAATAATGATAATATAGATGATTTAATTGATTTAATAAATCGAAGTATTAAGGAGGCTAAGTAGTGAAAATAATACAAGAAAAATTATGGAGTAAAGCTGTTGAATTAATGCCTCGTGGCACACAGACTATGAGTAAGTGCCCCGACCAATTTGTTGATGGTGTTTATCCAAAATTTGTAAGAAAAGCTAAAGGAGCATATCTATGGGATATTGATGGCAATAAATATTTAGATTTTATGTGCGGTTTAGGTCCAATTATATTAGGATATAATCATAAGAGAACAAATGATGCTGTCATTAATCAGATTAAGGATGGTATAATATTTTCATTACCAACTCTTTTAGAACAAAAATTAGCACAATTGATAGTTGACACAATTCCTTGTGCAGAACAAGTTAGATTTGCAAAGAATGGTACTGATGCTGATTTGGCTGCGGTTAGGATAGCTAGATCTTATACAAATAAAGAAAAAATTGTAAAATGTGGTTATCATGGATGGGGTGATTGGCATGGAATAACATTAAGACCTTATGGGATACCAAGCTCTTTAAAAGAAATTATTGACGAATTTGAATATAATAATTTAGATAGTTTAGAGAAATTATTAAATAAGGGTGATGTAGCTGGTGTCATAATGGAAGCACAAGCATTAACAGCACCTGAACCTGGATTTTTAGAAGGTGTTAGAGAATTATGTACTAAATATAAAGCTCTACTTATTTTTGATGAAGTAGTTACAGGCTATAGATGGTCTTTGGGTGGAGCACAAGAATATTATGGTGTAATTCCAGATTTATGTTGTATTGGAAAATCGATGGCGAATGGAATGCCTATTAGTGCAATAGCTGGTAAGAAAAAATATATGCAAGAATTAAATTATATATTCTTTTCTATGACATTTGGTGGTGAATGTTTGTCGTTAGCTGCATCAATAGAAACAATAGAAGAATTAAAAGAAAAAGATTTTGGACATATATGGAAATTGGGTGATATGTTTGATAAAGGAATTAAAGAAAATGCTAAAAAATATGGATTGAATATTAATTTTGCTGGTAGTGCACCAAGACACAATTTGACATTTGATGAATCATATGAAGATCCAAATGGTATGAAAGCTTTGTTTTATCAAGAGATGGTTAAACAAGGTATATTGTTTTCTAATGTTTTATATATTCAGTTTTCTCATACAGAAACAGATATACAAGATACAATAAATTCTTCTGATAAAGCTTTTAAGTTTGTAAAGGATAATATTAATAATATAGAAAGTGTGTTGGAAGGTAAGAAATCTATTGATATATTTAGGAAAAATACATAATGAATGTAGTTTTGATGGGGTATGGTTCAATTGGTAAAAGACATACTAATAATTTGATTGAATTGGGTTGTATTGTTAGAACAATAGATATTGATGAAATAGATAATGTTGATTATATATTAAAAGATAATAATTTTGATTTTGGACTTGTTTGCTCACCGAGTTATTTACATCTTGAACACATATTGAAGTTAGTAGAAAATGGGATAGATTTTTTTTGTGAAAAACCACTTTATTCAAAAAAGGATTTGGGGTTATTAAATAAAATTCGTATATTAGTTAATGAAAAATCTTTAATAAATATGGTTGGTTGTAATCTTAGATTTAACTCAACAATAAAAAACTTTGATTTTTCAGATACTAAAAATATTAAAGTAGTTTTTGGTTATGATTTAAAAAAATGGCACAATGATGGAAAGCATTTAGAATCATATAGTGCAAATAAAAATATGGGTGGTGGTATTTTGTTAGATTCTATTCATGAATTTGATTACATATATAATTGGTTTGGGAAGATTAAACAGATAAGTGGAATTAAAAAGAAACTTGGGGATGTTACGGTTGATACAGAAGATACAGTTGATGCAGAAATTTTATTCGAGAGTGGTGTTATGGCAAATGTTCATCTTGATTATTTACAACCAAATTATACAAGGTATTTTGAAAAAATAGTTGATGATTGGGGAACAGAAATTTATAATATAAAACCAAATAATAAAATGTATATAGATGAGATGATATATTTTATAGATTGTGTTAAATCAAAGAAAAGATGTATGAACGATATAAATGAAGCTATATATTTAATTGATATGTTAGATAGTATAGGTTGGGAGTTATAATGAAAAATACATTTATAACTGCAGAAGCTGGAGCTAATCATGATAGAAATGAATTTCAAGCTTTTAAGTTAATAGATGAAGCAGTTAGAGCTAAAGCTGATGCTGTAAAATTTCAGACTTATTCATCAGAAACATTATATTCTAAATATACTCCTGATTTTGCTGGATATAACAATATTACTAAACTAATAAAAGATATTGAATTACCAAGAAGTTGGCAAAAAACTTTAAAATCATATTGTGATGATAACGGTATAGAATTTATATCAACACCATTTGATGAAAAAGCTGTAGATGAATTATATGAGTTGGGAGTTAAAAGATTTAAGATAGCCGGATTTGAATGTACAGATCCAAGATTTGTAAAATATGTAGCGTCAACACAATTACCTCTTATAATTTCACTTGGTATAGGTACGAATTTAGATACGATGTTACAGATTAGGAATTGGATTTTAGAAGTAAATGATAATCCAAATATAACATTTCTTCATTGTAATAATGCATATCCAACACCATATAAAGATATAAATTTGGGGCATATGCAGAAAATGATGACATTTCCATTTGCTAGAATAGGATTATCAGACCATACTGAAGGTATATTAACACCACCAATAGCTGTATCTTTGGGAGCAGAAGTTATAGAAAAACATTATACTATTGATAGAACTTTACCTGGACCAGATCATCCATTTGCTATAGAACCAGATGAATTAAAAGATATGGTGGATAACATTAGATTGGTTGAAACTATGATGGGAATAAAGGATACAAAATATACAAAGAGTGAAAAAGAATTTAGTATGGCAAGAAGGTCAGTTATTGTAATTGGAGATGTTAAAAAAGGTGATGTTATAACAAAAGATAATGTAACAACTAAAAGACCTTTATTGGTGGATTCAATTCCAGCTGAAGATTATTATAATGTTTTAGGTAAACATTTTATTAAAGATTTAAGTGATGATATGATATTAATGAATGGTGATTTTGAATGAAGATTGCTTTGGTTTCAAAGAAATCATTGTGGTCAGATTTAGTATATGAAAGATTAATAGAAAAATTTGATTGTAGTTATTTTAATGATGATTCTTATGAAGATTTTTTAGTTCAAGCAGATTGGGTTTTCTTCTTTCATTGGTCTAAAATAGTTTCTGATGAAGTTTATAAAAACAATAAGTGTGTTGTTATACATACTGGAAATTTGCCTAAAGGTAGAGGTGGTAGTCCACTACAAAATCAAATATTGGATGGTATAGTAGAAACAAAAGTTAATGCAATAACAATGGAAGATGATGTGGATAGTGGAGATATTTATTGTTCATTACCATTAACATTACAAGGAACTATTACGGATATTTGGTTAAGCATAGCAGATAGGGCCTATGAGTTAATTAAAAATTGTGTTATTAATAATCCAAAACCAACAAAACAAGAAGGTGAAGTTCAACAATATAAGAGAAATAAAAACAATATGTTACCTATTGACTCTAACGATATAATTGATATACACAAATTTATTCAGATGTTGGATGGAGATACTTATCCTAGTGCATTTTTAAATGTTGGTAATTATAGATTAGAGTTTTCGCGTAGTAAAATAGATGGTGATGAAATATTAAGTGATGTTAAGATAAGGAGAGTTAATGAGTAAAAATATTTTAGTATTAGCAGCTCATCCTGATGATGAGACATTAGGTTGTGGTGCTACTATAGCTAGATTGTCTGATGAAGGACACAATATTCAACTTTTAACATTTACAGATGGAGTTAGTTCAAGAGATACAGATGGTAACCGAAATAATGTTTTAGGTAAGGTTAAAAACATATTAGGATTGTCAAGTTACTCTTACGGAGACTTTCCTGATAACAAAATGGACTCTGTTCCTCTGTTAGATGTTTGTAAGTTTATTGAAAATAATGTTGACACCACACCTGATATCATATTTACTCACCATAGAGGTTGTTTAAATATAGACCATCAAATAGTTTATAAAGCCACGTTAACAGCTTTTAGACCTCAACTTGGAAATAATATAAAAATATTGTCTTACTATGTGCCATCTTCAACTGATTATAATTCAATGAATTTTTTTCTTGGAAATGTGCACTATAATGTTGTATCTTATAAAGATATAAAATTAAAATGTTTAAAAGAATGTTATGACGAAGAAATGAGAGATTATCCACACACTCGAAGTTACGAGAATGTTGAAAATTTGATGAAAGTGTGGGGTTCAGAGGTTGGTTTGGAGTATGCAGAAAAATTTGAATTAGTTAGGGAGGTTTTATGATAATAGGTAAAAAAATAATATTAGAGGTGCCAGAAAAAAAACATTTACCCAAAATGTTAGAGTGGAGAAATAATCCTGAATTTAGACAATACTATAGAGAATATAGAGTTTTAACTTTGGAAGATAAGTACAAGTGGTGGAATGATAAAATACTAAACGATGATTCTTGGCAGTTTTTTGTGGTTAAACCACTCGATAAGGATATGATTATAGGTTCTATTGGTTTAACATATATTCATCCTATATATAAATCAGCCGAATTTTCTATAACTATTGGTCATAAAGATTATAGAGGTGGTGGATATGGTTCGGATGCTTTAAGAACTATTATTAAATATGGTTTTGAACAATTAAATTTAAATAGAATTTGGTGTGAAGTTTATAGTAATAATGATGCTATTGATATTTATCGTCATATTGGTTTTAAGGATGAAGGGATATTAAGACAAACTGTTTTTAAAAATAGTGAGTATTTAGATTCATATGTTTTAGGTATGTTGAAGTCTGATTATGTAGAAATAAAAGAAAAATTTTAATGGAGTTATCACAGAATGAGGGGGGGGGATTATAGAATGAAAGATATAAAAGATATTTTCTTTTTCACACAAGCTCGTACAGGTTCAACAAGAGTTCCAAATAAAATGTTAAGACCATTTGGTGATTCATGTTTATTCGAGATAGCTATACAGAAAATGTTGAAATCTTCATTAATACCAAAGGAAAATTTTTATTTGTCTATTATGGATGAGGAATTGTTTGATATTGCTAAAAAATATGATGTAAATACTTTTAAAAGGAGTATAGAGTCAGTTCAAGAACCAGTAACTTTGCAGAAAGTATTTGAGTGGCATGATAAAGTAGATTATAAATATTTTGTTTTTATTAATGCATGTAATCCAATTTTATCTATTACAACGATTGATAAATTTATTAAATCATTTTTAGAATCAGATAGTAATGGAATGTTTGGTGTATTTGAAAAGACAACATTTTTATACGATTCAAATCATAAAATGTTGAATGATTTTTATGGTGATGATAAATATCTTGCAACTTTAGAAACAAAATTTGTTGAAACTACATATGAAGCAGCACATTCATTGTATGCAGGTAAAATAAAAGATATAAATAATGACATTTATATGGGAACATTTAAAGAAAAAGGAAATCCAGAATTTTTTGTGGTTGATGAGATAGAATGTTTTGATATAGATTGGCCTTGGCAGTTTGAAATAGCTGAAATAATGTATAAGCAAAGGAGTGATGTTATATGGTAAAAAATATTATAGAAGATAATAATATCTATTTACGAAAATTAAATTTGGATGATGATTTGAGTAAGTATCTTTCTTGGGTGAATGATAAAGAAATGACAGTTTATATGGAATTACGACATAAAGAACATTCAATTGATGATTTAAAAAGATATATAGGAAGTCATTTAGAGTCAAACAATTATTTATGTGGTATTTTTAAAAAATCAGATGATTCACATATAGGAAATGTTTTGTTAAGTCGTATAGATGAAGATAATAAACATTGTGATATTGGAATTTTTATAGGTAGAGAATATTGGGGATACGGATTTGGTAGTACTGCAGTTAATTTACTGTGTGAATATGTATTTGATACATTAAAATTAAATAAAATTATAGCGGGCGTGGTTAAAGAAAATGTGGGTTCTAAAAAATTGTTTGAAAAATGTGGATTTGTATTAGAAGGAATAGGTAAAGAAGAATTTAAAATTAATGATAAATTTTTAGATGTGTTGTGGTTTGGTAAGATAAATACTGGAGATAGATAAGTTATGCAAAAAATAACATTTTGTATACCAAGTAAAAATAACTGCAGATATTTAAAAGCTTGTATACCATCAATAAGAAAAAATTCTTATAGAAAAGACCATGATATAATTGTATTTGTCGATGAGGATACTGATGGAACTGTAGAGTGGTTAGAGTCAGTTAAAGATGAATATAATATACGATATATTGTGAATGATACAGATGGATTATATGGTATTGGAAGAGCATATGATAAATGTATAGAAGAATCAGAAACAGATATTTTTATGATATTTCACGCAGATATGATGTTAGGTAAAGATGCTGATTT
>CEPZ01012933.1_pt1 | contig 11556 bp, 8 predicted proteins | sample 530461 | NCBI WGS metagenome assembly CEPZ01 (sample SAMEA2620106, study PRJEB7988) | marine metagenome | isolation source: saline water (ENVO:00002010), including | reverse complement strand
TGATATTCATAAATATAATGAAGAATTGCCATACAGTGTCCTTGCAAAAGTAAAACAGGAAACTTCTGTAATTCAATCACCTGAATATGATCGTTTCTTAAATAAATTTGCTCATATATTTGCTGGTGGTTATTCAGCAGGTTATTATAGTTATAAATGGGCTGACGTACTTTCAGCAGATGTATTTGAATCTTTTGAAAAGAATGGTGTATTTTGTAAAGAAACAGCAAGTAAATTTTTAAATACTCTTCTTTCAAAAGGTGGATCTGGTGATATTAGTGAAATGTTTAAAGCATTTAAAGGTAGAAGTCCAGATATTGAAGCTTATTTAAGATATAACAACTTAAATTAATATTATATAATAATTAAAAAGCCACTAATAAGTGGCTTTTTTTATAATTATTTATAACAAATCTATTAAGTCAAACATTAATCTTTAAAATAAAAACTTAATAAAACGGGCAAAATAAATAAAACATAAATAAAAGAAAATATAATGCCATAATACATAGGTGCTATCACATTTATTAAGAATTCACTACCTGTATCCATTGAATACATTATAGGTATTAAGCTTAATATAATTGTTAAAGCTGTTGTTAATTTAGGTCTTAATCTTTTAACCGCTCCATTAACAACTTTATTTTTTTCTTCATTTTTAATGTATAAACTCATTAATATAGACAATTCAATAGTTAATCCTGATAAGGCAATGAAACCCACAGCAGTTGATATTGATAAATTAAAATTATAAATATTAAGTAATATAATTGCTCCTGATAATGAAAAGAAAATACCTAATAAATTAACAAATGCAATATATCCAGAATTAAATAAACTATATACAATAAATAAAATAATTAATAGTATTAAAGGTATAATAATTGAAAATTTTTCTTTTGAATTTTCAAGTTTATTATAATCACCTATCCATTCAAAATAAGTATTATTTAAACTTAATTCTTCTAAAATTAAATCAGCTTCGTTTTTAAATTTTTCATAATTATTATCTTTTAAATAAATATAAATATAGCTAACTAACTCAGAATTTTCAGATTTTATAACAGTAGGGTAATCTTCAACCTTAACTTCTGCTAAATCATTCAATAAGTAATAACTGCCATTAAGATATAAAGGAGTATTATTTATTGTATTAATATTACTGGTATACTTATTTTGTATTTCTAAACTTACATCATATCTTTCTCTATCTATATATAATGTATCAATAGGGCTATTACCTAATAAATATTGAATATAATTTTGAAATTCATTAATAGTGATACCATTACTGTTTAAAGTATTTCTTTTTGGATAAATATTTAAATAACTACCTTTTGAAAGTTTTTCAGCATATACACTTTTTATATTATCAATATTTTGTATCTTTGATTCAATTAAAATGGCATTATTAGTTATATCATTAATATTTTTACCTGATATCTTTAATGCAATTGGACTTTTTATACCTGTTGATAACATATCTATTCTTGTTTTTATAGGTTGAATCCAAGCATTTCTTAAACTTGGTATTTGTACATTATTATCAAGATCATTAATTATATCTTTTATAGTATAACCATCTCTCCACTCTGACTTATCTTTTAATTGAATAGTTGTTTCTAACATTGTCATAGGAGCAGGATCTGTACTTGTTTCTGCTCTACCTATTTTCCCAAAAACAGTCTTAACTTCTGGAATTTGTTTTATTAATTTATCAGTAGTTTGTAATAATTTTTGGGCTTCTGACACTGAAATACTTGGTTGTGTGGTCGGCATATATAACAAATCACCTTCATTTAATTCAGGAATAAATTCATAATTCATATCTTTAATTATAAAAGCAGAGTAACCCACAACAAGAACAGTTATAATTATGCTAATAAATTTAAATTTCACAAGAAATTCAATTATATTTTTATATAAATAAATAAAAGGTTTAAATAAAAAATGTTCTTTTTCACTTTTAATAGGTTTTCTAATAAAAATAGTTATCAAAGCAGGAATTAATGTAATTGTTAATAATGTTGAGATTCCCATAATTAAAGATTTTGTAATAACAAGTGGCTCAAACATTTTACTTTCTTGACCTGTTAACATAAATAAAGGCATAAAACTAATAGTAATAATAAATAGAGAAAAGAATAGTGAAGGAGCAACTTCCTTACATGCATTTAATATTTCTTTTTTATTAAATTTATTACATTTTCTATAAACATTATCAATCATAACAATAGCAGAATCAGTAACTACACCAATAGAAATTGCTAACCCCGCCAAACTCATAATATTTAAATTAATATTCATGAAATAAGTAAAAATAAATGAAATTAATAAAGAAACAGGCATTGTAATAATAATAACAATACTACTGCTAATTGATAAAAATAGTATAAAACAAACTAATGATATAATAATGATTTCTTTAATTATTTTGTTTTCTAAATTATCAATAGATTTATTAATTAAAGTAGATCTGTCATATACACTAACTAATTCTACTTCTTTTGGTAATGTTTTTTTAATTTCTTTTATTTTATTTTTAATATTATTAATAACATTAAGTGGATTTTCATTATATCTCATAACGACAATACCACCAATAACTTCACCTTGTCCGTTTAATTCAGCTAATCCTCTTCTTGATTTAGCACTTTCAACAACAAAACCAACATCAGAAAGAGTTATGCCTTGTTTTGTTTCATTGTTATATTTAATTACAATATTTTTAATATCTTCTATTTCTGTAATTAATCCATTAGATTGTATTAGAAATTCTTTTTCACCTTGTTCTAATAATCCACCACCTACTTCATTGTTATTTGATTTTATAGAATTTATAACATCATTAATTGTAATATTATAAGAAATAAGTTTAAAAGGGTTTATAGTTATTCTAAATTCTTTATTAAAACCACCTACTGTTGCTATTTCAGCAACACCCTTAACACTTTCTAATTTCTGTTTTAATTCCCAATTTTGTATTCTTGTTAATTCTTCAATATCAAAAGTATTTGTTTTATCAATTAATGCATATTGATAAATCCATCCTACACCACTTGCATCTGATCCTAAATTATATGTTGCATTTTGTGGAAGTATACTTTCAGCACTATTTAAATATTCTAATACTCTACTTCTTGCCCAATACAAATCGACATTATCTTCAAATATAATATAAATATAACTTTTATTTACAAAACTAAAACCTCTTACTGTTTTTGTGTTAGGTACTGAAATTAGTTTTTGTGTTAATGGATAAGTAATTTGTTCTTCAATTGTTTTAGGTGAAGAACTTGGATAATTAATTTCAACAATAACCTGTTTATCAGATAAATCAGGAATCGCATCAAAATTATTTTTTTCTATTAATTTAAATCCAAAAAAACTTAAAATAATAAAAATAAAAACAATTATTTTAGAATGATAAACAGAATAACTTATAATATTATTAAACATTTTTCTTAACCTTTAATATTATTAAAACCAGAATTTAAACTTGCTTCCGAATCCAATAAAAACTGTCCAGAAGTTACTATTTCCTCACCTTCATAAAGACCTTCTTTAATAATAACTCTATCATTAATTATTTTTTCTATTTTTACATTTCTTCTTTCAAGCCTTCCATTGTTATTTTTGACTACAACAATGTTTTCTTTTTCACTTAATAATAAAGATTGTAAAGGAATATGAATTGCTTTATTAATAGGTTTTCCAAATAGGGTTAATTCAATAGTGGATTCAGCAGGAATAAAAGTATTCAATGTTGCTCGTGCAACAACAGAATTATTTATTAATTCTGGATAAATGATTTCAATAACAGAATCATATTTTTCATTTAAATATTCAAAATTAAAAAAGCTATTAATATTAACCCAATCTGCTTTTGATTCTGGTATATAAATTTCAATCCAAGAATTATTATTCAAATAGGTTTCTAATATTATATTATTCATTGTTGCTTTCTGACCTTTTCTAATATTTAGATTTCTAATATATCCGTCAGATTCAGCGTAATAAGGAATATTCTCTATAATTTTTTTTGATTCTTTAATTTCATTAATCACTCTATCGCTTATCCCATAATATTTTAATTTTTTATCAGAATATTTATTATCTTCAAAAGAAAGCAAAAAGTTATATTGAGCATCAATTAATTCTGGTGAAAAAACAGAATAAAGAAACTCCCCTTTTTTAACAAATTCACCTTCTCTTTTTTTAGTAATATCTTTGATCCAGCCATCAATGTAAAGACTGTATTTATTTGTATTTGATTCATTTATTTTGGTTACTCCATAAGTATTAAACATTTGCCATAAAGTGCCTTTCTTTACAGTATCAAATGTAACACCTAACGTCTGAGTTAGTTTGTTGTTAAAAGGAATAGAAGAAGGAGCAGCTTTCGCTGACTCCTTTTTATCTTCTACTAAGTCCATTCCACAAATAGGACACTGTGATTTCTCAGTGTTATGTATATGTGGGTGCATAGGACATCTGTATATTTTTGTTTCTTCTAAAACTTCTTGTTTCTTTTCAACAAGATTCATTCCACAAATAGGACAGCTTTCATCCTTGTCATGAGTAACAAAATCAGGATGCATAGGACACGTATATTCTTTTTCTTTAATTGAATTATGTTCTATTGATTCCATTTGAGATTCATTAGAGTGGTTATGGTTATGTAGTTGTTCACTTGCAAATGATTGTTGCCCAAATAAAGCAACAAATAATATAAAGATTATTGTTTTCATAATTTTCTCCTATAGTAATTATCTTTAATTTAAAACGTTAAATTAAGATAAAAATATAGGTGGTATTCTTTCTTTGAAAAAAGGTGGTTCTTTGACTTTATAAGAATAATAATAAAATTGAGATATTTTATTATCATTTAAGGTTATATTTGTATTATTAAGTATTTGAATATTATTAATAAAGTTATTACAGTTATCACAAATATCACAATCATGAAAACTGGCATTATTTTCATCACAACAATCATGGGAATCATTATTCATTGAATGTTTCATTTCCATATCATGATTTATTTGAGAGTGTTTTGTTTCTTTTTGATGATTTTCACAATTATTAAACATAGAATTATCCGCCTTTATTATAGAACTAAATAAAAGCGTAAAAATAACTAAAAATTTAATTAAAATACTTGTTTTTCTCATAGATGGGAATTTAACACTTTTATTGTTCTTTGTCAACTTAAAAAAATTAAAATATTCTTTTACAAATTTTTTTTTATGATATAATTATATTTATGAGAAAGAAAAAAATATTATGAATTTATCAAACAAAAAATATTTAACAGACCTGCATTATGGTAATACTAACAAATCTACAATTGTTAGTTTTGATCAATTGCTTTCTCATCCTAAATATAAAAAACATATAGAACCAGCATTGATGAAAATATTAGATATAAAATCTTCTGATGATATATTTATGTTGGATTTTGAAAATAGAAAAAGAATCATTGAAGAAATAAATAAATTTAACTTTGTTAATGTTCCAGAAGAATATTCAACAGAATCAAAAAGCTCTATATTTTTCAATAGTGCAGATTGTCTTTCTACAAAAGAAGATTTAATAGAAATAAGCAATGATTTCTTAGGAAAAAATTTTTCCAAAAGAGTATCAAATGATATGGAATCAGATTATGTAGTTAATCATCATCATTTAACTTCACAGCTTGGACTTTTTAAATATAATAAAGTAAATGATAAACTAGATTTAATGGTTAAAAAAGCAATAATCTTTAATGAAAAAGGAATGGGTGAAGTTGAGTTACCAAAAGTTTCAATTGAAATATTAAATGAGAAATTAAAGCTATATGTTAATAATAAATATAAAAATACAAAAAATAAATTAGTTGTTTAATTTATATTAATTACTTTATATTTTTTATTTTTTACATCTATTTTTTCAATTTCTATATTCCTATTAAAATTTGAATTATAATTACAAATAACTTCATCAAAATACATTATATCTTCACGTTTTATCTTATTAAAATTAAAAACACAGTCATTTTTATCAAATTCAACCCATATTTTATCATCAACATCAGTTACTTCTAATTGAAAAAATCCAAATTCATCAGTAAATGTTTTATTTGAATTAGAATAAACAGTTTTTGACTTTATAATGTTTCCATATTGATCAAAAAGTTGACCTGTAATAAGTTGTATTCTATCAATATCCCATTCTAATGTTTGAATATTACCAGGGTATAAAGTAACTAGTTCCCTTTTGCTACGAACTTTAATGAAATTATCATTACTTAATGATTTTAAATATATAATATATTCAGAATAAGGATTCAAGGGAATAAAAGTAACTTTTGAGCTTTTAATTCTATCAGTAGGAATATTATTGATATATAATTGAAAATCATCTTCTAAATTATAATCTGATAAGTCAATAATAATACCACTTTCAAGTCTTCTTTTACCACCAAATGTATAGTTTTTACCATCTGTACCTACATTCGTATTAAGACTTCCTAATAAAGATAATTGTTTATTTTGCTTGTCTGAATAATTATAGTTGATATCAAAGGTTGCATTTCCATATCTTTGATCACTAATAATATTGTTCATTAAAATATTTTTAGAATCTTTACTGTTGTTTGTTGTTATATTATTGCTATATTCAACTTGTTTGTTATTTTTATTATAAATAAGACTATTTGTTATATTATAATCATTACCCTCTTCTCTTTTTCGCCAATTAGGTGTCGTTCTAAAGTTTAGATTATTACTAGAATTAAAATTATATGTAAAACCTAAATTAATAAAAGTTTCATTATTGTTTTTAGAAATATCAAAATTAAAATTTAATGATCCTTTTGTTGTTTGATAAAAATTATTTCTATAACTTAAAGTATATGTTTTATTATTAAAATTATTAACGAAACTTTTTTCATAATTTCCAAAAAAAGAAAGCGAACCATAATCATTAAGGTTCATACTATAAGAAGCGGATATATTTAATCCTTCTGAAGAAGAAAACTTATTGTTATTATCGTTAATATATCTTAAAAATAAACTTATATTTTTATCATAAAATGGCATGTTAAAATCAAATGTTAAACCTTTTGCATTGTTATTTCCTAACATAAAGGAGCTTCTAATTTCATAACCATTACCTAAGTAATAAAAAGTTGGGTTATATAAATAATTATCAGCTTGATAAAGAACTTCATTGTAAATGGCTGTTTGAGAATTCCATCTTGTTGAATGTCCAAATTTAAAAAATAAATCATTTTCAATATTTGGAAAAGTGGAATTTTCATATTCTTCTGTATTATTAAAAATATTTAATTCATCAGCTTCAAGATATCCAAAATTAAAATAGAATAAATCTTCGTCTTTAGGAGGAATAGAAATACTTTTTACAAAGAATTTTTGAAGTTTTCTTGTATTGCCATTATCTTCAATAATTTCTATATTTAAATTATAAGAGCCACTTGGAAAATTAGTTGTATTAATAATTTGATTACCTGCTTCAAAGTATTCACTATAAATTAATTCTCCATTTACTAATATCTTTACTGCTGCTCTTTCATTTAAAAATATAGGTATAGGTTCACTAAATTCAGTTTGTAAATCTTTTCTTGTATTAATTGAAGTACTATATTCAAGACCTAACATTCTTAAATTAGGAGTAAATGTATAACCAAAGCTACTGCTATTAATATAACCTAATCTGGTTGTTTTTCCATTTGAATCATTTCCATAATAAAATTGACTAATAAGAAAATTATCTTGATTTTGAAGCCAAGTTGATTTTATTCTATGTTCTTTATAAGCATATGTTGAGTTTCCAAGTAATGAATATACTAAATCGCTATCTTGATTTTTAAAAAAATTAAAATTAAAAGATTGTAAATACGAATTTCTTGAAGTTGAATTAGGTAATAATTTATTATAATCAATTTTTTCTTCTAAAACATGATCATAATTAATATAAAATTTACTTGAAAGATTTCTTCTATCAAAGACCAATCCTATTATTTCAGGATTTAAATTTTCACATTTATTAATTTCTTCACAAATATATTGGCTATTAACAGGTAATGGCTTACTTAATATATTTTTAATTTTTTCTTTATTAATAAAAGTTACTTCTTTGCTTAATAAATAAAATATTTTTTCATAATCATAAAAGGTTATTGTTTCTATATTATATTCAGATTGAAAAGTTCCTATATACTTATTAACAAAGTATATATCAATATAACCATAATTGGTATCATTCAACAAATCTTCAAAACCTGCTGGTGGTTTATCATCAGTTTTATACTTAAAATCTTCATTATCTTGCGCATAAATATTTAAGTTAATAAATAAAAAAAATGATATTACTACAATAAAAAAATATTTAATCATAAATCTTATTAACTTTTAATTTTACTTAAAAGTTTCTAGTTTGTTTTTCTCTCCAAATTTTAAATAAAATTTAACTTCATTATTATTATATGGTAAATTAAAAGTAAAACTTGTTCCTGCATAAACTCTTTTATCTTTTATTTTTTTGCAATTTTCATTGTTTGAATCACATTGTTCTCCATTATGCAATAATATATTTGAATTTCCTGTATTATTAAAAATTAATTGATTGTTTTTTATTTCATAATCATATTTCATAATAGGATTATTAGGTTGTATAAGTGTTAAAATTTCATATCCCATTAACATTTTTACACCCATACCTTTTTCTTTCTTTTCAAAATCATTAATAACTGGTAATACTTGTATTCTATAAATTCTATCTTCTTTTAATTCTTTATTTATGTTTGCAATTCTGATTGCCTGATGATCATTTATTTCACCTTTTGGTGTTAAAATAAGTTTATTAGGTGTAACAAATATTCCTGATTTTTTTGGATTTTTGTGTTCTATTTTTTCTTGATTTTCTTTACCCGCATTTATTATTTCAGTCACAATAATTTTTACATAAGTATCTTTTTCGCTAATATTTCTTACAAAAATATCTTCCTTTGTTTTATTATTATTATCAAAATTTACAATTACATTATCAAGTAAAATTTGATTTGAAAAAGCATTGAAGCTCATTAAAAGAGCAAAAATAAAACTCAAATTTTTAATCATTATATATTATCTCCCAAATAGTAAGGTTATTTAATCAAAAATAAAAAAATAGTCAATATAAATTAAATTGAATAAAAGTTGATTTTTAAGTTATCTTCAATATATTTAAATTGTTTTTTAGTTAAAAGTGATTTTAAATTTGAAATTAAAGCAATACACGTATTGTATTCTGTAATGTAAAATTCTTCTAAATTAAGATTGTCTTCATTATCAATAATCATATCTTCGATTAATTCATATTTAACAAAATTAAATAAATGTTTATATTGATAATTTTTAATATGTTTCTTTGTATATTTTTTTATATTTTCTAATTCGCTTTTTTTAAACACAACGGGTTTACTATTAAATAATAATTGTACTTCTCTTTTTAATTCTATTTTCATTATAAAACCTTATTTTGGTTATAATTTTAGTGTTTTTTTAAAATAAGTCAATAAAAATATATTAATTACTATTGAAATTATATTTTTTTAAAATAAAATAACAAATTAAACAAAAGGTGTACTATGTTAAAAAAAATACTATTTATAGCATTAATATTATTATTTGAAAATAATTTATTCGCAAGTACACCTGTTTACTATAATGGATATACTATTGGTATGCCTATACCACCTAGTAATTTTAATCTTCAATGGGATAATAATAACTCAATAATTATCGAAAAATATGTTTGTTTAATAGGTATAGAGTATAGAAATTATAGAAGCACAAGAGAAGCTAGAGTTGAAGTTGGCGCAATAAGTCTAAATACTCAAGGGAGTACATCTAATTTTACATTAAGAAGTAATGAAAATGAGTTTTTAAAATATAGAATTGATTTCTTAAATCATAGAAATAATAATTATCAAAACTTACAAAATAATAAATTTAAAAATAATATTCAAGGCAAACTATATTGTGATACAAGTGATACAAGACCTCAAAAAATAAGAATAACAATTGATTATAATAACTTAAAAAAAGCTCGTGCAGGTGAATACAATGATTTGGTTTATTTGGTGGCTGGAAAAAATGGCTCAATATATACTTATGATATATTTTATATTAATTTATCAATTAATGGTGGTCAAATACAAATTAATCAACTTGATGATATAGACTTTGGTGATTATCAAATTGGTATGGGAAATTTATCAGCCGAAGAAAAATTTTGTGTATTTATATCCCCAAACGATACTTATAATATAAATATAACAGATGGCGTGGGAAGTGGTAATAATTTTTATTTAACTGGTAATAATAATGAAAATATACCTTATAAAGCCTATTTCAGAACTACAAGTACAAATTATTATCAAATAATAAACGGTGCAACTATGGGATCTTTTACAGGTAATGAAGTTCAAAACTGTACAAATCAAGAAGGATATCAAGGTGGAGAAAGAGCCTATATAAAATTAGAAATTAATGAAAACGATATATTAGATGCTTCTCCACAAATTTATAAAGGACAAATTTACTTAACTGTTTCCCCTGAGTGATATTTATGATATAATTATTTAAATGACTTTATGAAATAGAAAGGAAAAAAAATGGAAAAATACTTTTTTATTGTAGATGGTAACTCATTTATGCATCGCTCTTACAATGCAATCCCCCCCTTAAAAAATAAAAATGGTTTTATTACAAATGCTTTAACAGGTACACTAAATATGGTGAATTCATTAAATAATAAATTTAATCCAGAAAATTTAGTGGTCGCTTTTGATGTTGGTGGAAGCAAATATAGAAAAGAACTGTTTAAAGATTATAAAGCTAATCGTAGTAAAATGGAAGATGATTTACGTCAACAATTTCCAGTGGTTAAAGATTGTCTAAAAAAAATGGGAATAAAATTACTTGAAATAGAAGGTGTTGAAGCTGATGATTCAATGGCGGCACTTGCTAAATTAGCAGCCTCAAAAGGTTATATAGCTGTTTTAGTAACCTCGGATAAAGATTTAAGGCAAATGGTTACAGAAAATATTTTGATGCTTGATACAAAGGAAGCTGATAAAAATCCTGAACCTTATGGTATTGAAGGTGTGTTTGAAAGAGAAGGGGTTTATCCAAATAAAATTATAGAAAAATTAGCACTAATGGGTGATAAAGCTGATAATGTACCTGGTATTGAAGGTGTAGGTGATAAAACTGCTGTGAAATTAATTAATAAATACGGTACTGCTGATGCAATTTTTGAAAATCTTGATCAAGAAAAAGGTGCATTAAAATTAAAACTGGAAAATGGAAAAGAAAATTATTTTTTATCTAAAAAATTAGTTGAAATAGACACCAATATAGAACTTGTTTTAGAAGACTATATGAAAACAGAAATGGATAAAGCAGAGTTAGCCATATTGTTAAATGATTATGGATTAAAAGGGTTAATTAAAAGTTTAAAGTTACAAGACGAAATAGATTCATTGAAAGAAGATGTATCTTTCAAAAT
>CEPZ01015154.1_pt1 | contig 11561 bp, 11 predicted proteins | sample 530461 | NCBI WGS metagenome assembly CEPZ01 (sample SAMEA2620106, study PRJEB7988) | marine metagenome | isolation source: saline water (ENVO:00002010), including | reverse complement strand
GTAAATGCCCAGATCAATTTGTTGATGGTGTTTACCCAAAATTCGCACTTGCGGCAGAAGGTGCATATATAAGTTGCTTCACGGACATGTATGAAATAAGTAAAAGCTATCTAGACTACATGTGTGCACTCGGACCAATAATACTAGGTTATAATAACGAATCTGTTAACTACTCAGTTAGAAAACAACTTGAAAAAGGTACAATATTCTCATTACCAACATTACTAGAGTCACGAGTTGCTAAGCTTGTGGTAGAAACGGTTCCTTGTGCAGAACAAGTACGTTTTGGTAAAAATGGTACGGATGTAACATTAGCTGCTGTGCGCATAGCTAGGAGTTATACCGGTAAGGAGCACATAGCAAAATGTGGATATCATGGTTGGGGTGATTGGCATGGTATAACATTGCGTGATTATGGGATCCCTAGTACAATGAAAGATATAGTTCACGAGTTTGAATACAATAATATTAACTCATTAGAAAATATCTTGAAAAATCATGAAGTTGCAGGTATTATTATGGAAGTGGAGTCGTTAGAAGTTCCAAAATCCGGATTTTTAGAAAATATTCGTAAACTTGCAGATCAGTATAATGCAATTCTAATATTTGATGAAGTAGTAACTGGATATAGATGGTCATTAGGTGGGGCACAAGAATATTATGGGGTAACACCTGACTTAACATGTCTTGGAAAAGCAATTGCTAATGGTTTTCCACTAAGTGCAATATGTGGAAAACGTAAATTTATGAAAGAATTAGATCATGTATTTTTCTCAATGACATTTGGTGGTGATTGTATCGCACTTGCAGCTGCAGAAGCTACAATTACTGAGCTTAAAATTAAAGATTATAATCATATATGGAAGCTTGGAAGAATGCTAGATGATGGAATTAAAGCTATGGCGTCATACCATAATTTAAAAATAAATTTTAAAGGAAGTGGCCCAAGACATAATTTATCATTTAGTGATACATACACCGATAAAGAAGGTATGAAAGCACTTTTTTATCAAGAAATGTGTAAGCAGAATATTTTGTTTCCAAATGTGATTTATATAAGTTTTGCACACACAGAAGAAGATATTGCTAAAACTATTGTTGCAGCAAACAATGCATTCAAGATAGTAGCCGATAACGTTGATGATATCGATAAAGTACTTGAAGGCCAACGAAGTACTAGTATATTTAAGAGAGAATAATGGTTTTAATATTAGTAATATGAGAAACACAACAATAATAGCTGAGTTTGGTTCCAATCATCAAAAAGATTGGAACATTCTAAAGAAAGGTGTTAAAGCAGCAACAGAAGCTGGAGCTAACATATTTAAAGTTCAAACATACTCATCAGAGACCTTATATTGCAAAAATACACCTGACTTTGCCAGTTATAAAAACGTTAATAAGCTAATCAAAGATATCGAACTACCTAGAGAATGGCAATCAGATTTGAAAAAAATGTGTGATGATCATGGAATAGAATTCATGTCAACACCATTTGATGAACAGGCAGTCGATGAACTTTTCGAACTTGGTATCAGGCGTTTCAAGATTGGTGGATTCGAGTCAACTGATCAGCGTTTCGTAAAGTATGTCGCTAGTACAAAGCTCCCAATCATATTCTCGGCAGGTATTGGTCATGATATGTACACATTACAGACAATTTTACAACTAATTAATGATATAAATCCCAATCCAGATGTAACTATACTTCACTGTAATAATGCGTACCCGACACCAATTAACGATATAAATCTTACTCAAATTCAAGTTTTGAAGAATACTTATTTTTCTTATTGTAGTAAACCTAAGATAGGTTTATCAGATCACACTCCGGGCACCCTGGTACCTCCAGTGGGTGTTGCTTTAGGGGCGGAAACAATTGAGAAACATTTCACATTAGACAGAACAATGAAGGGTCCAGATCACTCTTTTGCAATTGAACCTGATGAATTTAAACAAATGGTTAATAATATTCGTCTTATAGAACAAGCACTTGGTAAAGCTAAAACTATTACACAAAGTGAAAAAAGCTTTATACCAGCAATGCGTTCTGTTGTATCAAAAACACATTTGAAAAAAGGTGATACATTAACAAAAGAAAATATTACTACAAAGCGCCCAATGCTAGAAAATTCTGTACGTGCATTTCATTTCTTTGATGTTATTGGAAAGAAAATAAATACTAATCTTGAAGAAGACACTATAATAACAATGGAGATGTTAAGTGGATAATTATTGTATAATAGCATCTGGTGAATACTCATGGAGCTATCGTTTAATTAATAACTTAAATAATCTTAAATTAGAAAATACGAAATTTGTTATGGCTATGCAAGATCAAGCCGTACGTGATGAAATTAAAATAGGTAAAGAAAAAAATGCACGAATAAGAATATTCTATTTTCACTGGTCTGGTTATATAACAGATGATATATTTGAAAACAATGAATGTATTACAATTCATACAAGTAATCTACCACACGGGCGTGGTGGTACACCAATACAAAACCAAATACTTGATGGCATAACTAGAACACGTGTAAACGCACTTAAAACTGTAAAAGAATTTGATGCAGGTCCAATTTTTTGTACTAGAACAATCTCGCTACAAGGTTGTCTAAATGATATATGGTATACAATAGCAGACGCGGCTACAGAACTAATTAGAGAAATAATTCTATATGACCCAAAACCTGTAGAGCAAAGCAACTTGCACTACAATTCTAATATAACAAATACACAATCATATAAAAGATTAAAGGGTTCTAAAAACCCACTTGATAGCGAGACATTACATCAAGTATACGATATAATAAGGATGTTAGACGCAGAAACTTATCCTAAGGCAGCATGTAAAGTGGGTCAATATACTTTAGAATTTTCTAGAGCACAACTTAAAAATAATAATGAGGTACTATGCGACTTGAAAATAAAAATGTTTTAGTTTTAGCTGCACACCCTGATGATGAAACTCTCGGTTGTGGAGCAACAATAGCCAAGTTAGCTGATAATGATTGTGATGTAAGATTAATCACGTTTACAGATGGCATCTCAGCAAGAGAAGACGGTGATCGAAGAGATACATTAGAAAGCGTTTCTAAGATTTTAGGTATAAACGATTTTAAAGCATATAGCTTTCCAGATAACCAAATGGATAGTTGTTCACTACTAGAAATAGTAAAAGCAATTGAGCATTATATTAATAGTAAAGCATTTATACCTGATATAGTATTAACGCACAATCCTTATTGTTTAAATATTGATCATAAAGTAATTTACGAAGCGACGATAACTGCATTTAGAGGGTTACAGAAGTTCAATCCAATTAAAATTATGTGCTATGAAGTTCCATCATCATCTGAATGGAACCCACTAACAAGATTTACACCTAATTGTTATATTGATGTATCACATTATATAAAAAAGAAATTACGCGCACTAGAAGTCTATTCTAGTGAGCTGAGATCACACCCTCACCCTAGAAACATAGATAATATTCTTAATAGACTTCGTGTTAATGGAACAGAGTGTGGATTATTTGTTGCTGAACGATATCAAATTGTCAGAGAGGTCATTATATGATTGAAGGCAAAAAAGTTTATCTACAGGCAGTAGAAGAAAAATCTATTGAACAACTTCGTCAATGGAGAAATAATCCTGTGTTGCGACAATACTTTAGAGAATATAGAGAAATAAACAAAAAAATGCAATCTGAATGGTTTAATAACAGAGTTTGTAATAATCAAAACCAAGTTGATTTCGAAATTAGAGATAAAGAAACACAGAAATTAATCGGACACTGTGGGCTCTATTATATAGATTGGATTAATAGAAAAGCGGAATTCACAATATATATTGGTGATTTTAATTATAGAAATGGTGGTTATGGAAGCGACGCATTACGAACACTAATTAAATATGGATTTAATAATTTAAATTTGAATAGAATATGGTGTGAAGTTTATTCGAATAACAAAGCTATTGATATTTATAGACACATTGGTTTTAAAGATGAAGGAATACTTAGAGAACAATATTTTGATGCAGGGATATATTGGAATTCTCATATACTAGGAATGTTAAAAAGCGATTTTGAAAATCTAGATTTTATCTAAATAGAGTTTATGTTAGAATTAAATCACATTAGCATTTATAATAACAAGAATAGTCACCATAATAAAAGATGAATGGGAGAAGTTAAATAAATGAATAAGAAGTATTATCTAATAACTGGTGTTGCAGGTTTCATTGGAAGTCATCTTACTGAAAAATTATTGAAAGATGGACATTTCATAATAGGAATTGATAATTTCGAAACTGGTCTAAAAGAAAATATGAGTTCATTTATTGATCATTCTAATTTTACATTTTATGATAAAGACTTATCAAATAACGATGACGTTAATGATTTAATTGCACTTTTCGGGTACAAAAAATTAAATATTGATGGTGTATATCATGTTTCTGCTAAAGCTCGAATTTCTCCTAGCATTAAAAACCCTAGTAGAACATTTGCATGTAATGTTGATGCCACGTTTAATATACTTGAACTATGTCGTGCACTTAATATTAAAAAATTAATATATTCTGCATCTTCTTCTGCATATGGTAATACAATAAAGCTCCCTAATATGCCTAATGATCCAATTAATTGCAATAATCCGTATTCAATTACGAAATATATCGGAGAAGAATTATGTAAAACATGGTCAAAATGTTATGGAATAAATACAATTTCACTTCGCTATTTTAATGTATATGGCGCACGCTCACAATTAGAAGGTCAGTATGCGCCAGTTGTTGGAATATTCTTTCGACAACTTCTTCAAGAGAAGAAACCAATGACTATAATAGGTACTGGTGAACAATTAAGAGATTTCACATATATTTCTGATGTTATAAACGCTAATTTAGCTGCTATGAAAAAATGTGAGAAACACACTGGAAGAGTTTTTAATGTCGGATATGGGGTTAATTATTCAATTAATAAATTAGCTAAATTAATTAGTGGTGAATTTGAATACATTCCTGCAAGGGCCCATGATGCAAAAGAAACACTTGCATCAATTAAAGATACTATTAGGCATCTCGATTGGGAACCTGTTGTTCCTTTAGAGATGGGCATTGAAATAATGCGTGATTATTACACAAAATTATTTACAAACGAGGAACAAAATTAAAATGCAAATTGAAACAATTGGTGTCATAGGCGCTAGTGGGTATGTTGGACAGGCAGTAACAGAAGGTTTTTGTGAAAAATTTGATGTAGAAACATATGATATAAAACCCAAAGATAGAACTTGTAATTCGCTTGTTGAATTAGCAAAGTTAACAAATATATTTTTTATATGTGTACCAACACCAATGAATAAAGATGGAAGTTGTCATACAAATATAGTTGAAACAATTGTTAAAAATTTAGATGTTATTGCTTGTAATCGTGAAAAAGATCCACAGTTTATTGCTGTAATTAAATCAACTATTCCACCAGGAACGACAAAGCGGTTAAATAACGAAACAAAACGTATTACATGTGTACATAATGGTGAATTTTTAACAGAAGCTAATTTCATAGAGGACTTCTTAAATCAAGATAGAATTATCATTGGTGGGCCACGACCAGCAAGTACAGTTGTTAGAACACTTTATAATAAAGCGTTTCCAAATATAAAAACAATCAAAACAAGTTCTACAATGAGCGAATTAGTTAAATATTTTACTAATTGTTTTTTAGCGACAAAGTTATCGTTTGCAAATGAGTTTTATCAAGTTTGTGAAGCGCTTGATGAAGATTATGATAAAGTGCTTGAATATGCACTTTATGATAAACGACTTGGCCAAACCCATTTTAGTGTTCCATCTAATGAGACACATCCAGAAACAGGAACATTATTACGCGGGTGGGCTTTAGCCTGTTTCCCGAAGGACCTTAATGCTATGATATCATTAGCAAAATCATTAGATATCGATCCTAAAGTTATGCAAGCTGTATGGGATAAAAACTGTGAAGTTCGTCAATATCACGATTGGAATGACTTAGTAGGGCGTGCCGTTGTCGATGAACAAGACTAAGCACTTATTTACCGTGATGTATTATTACGATAAATGCTTAGCTATGATGATACCATCTTTAATTAACAAGTTCTCAAATAAAGAACATATTAAGCTTAATAATTTATGGGATAATGAAAAATATAGCGAATTTACATCACTTATTGCAAGTAAAGCTACACAATATAATATTCAATATGATGAAATTTGTGATAAAGACTTAGTAGATAAACCAGTCAAAATCAGATTTTGAACTAACATCAATTATTATCTTATAATCTCTTTAAAAATAAGTGAGATTATGACTGATAAACAAAGATTGAGTTTTTCGGGTTTCAAAACTTGGAAAGAATGCCCAAATAAGTATCGTTTAGTCTACGTTGATGGATATAGAGAACCACTAAGAAATATATATATTGATTTTGGAAGCGCAATTCACGAAGCTCTCGAATACGGAATACGTGATCAAGCACGACAAACAGATATGTATCCAATATTTGAGCGAGCTTACGACAAGTTAGTTACAGAAAATAGAGCAATTGCTCCAGAAAATTACGTAATAAATGATGAAGAGTGGAAAGCGCAAGCTAAAAACATTCTATCACAAGTTTATTTATGGTTAGATGAGAATTTCCCTGGTTGGGAACCTGTTTCTTCTGAAGAAGAACTTTTTGAACCAATTGAAGGAACAGGCTGGAATTTCAAAGGATTTATCGACCTTGTGATCGCTTATAAAAAGAAATTCTGGATACTCGACGCAAAGTCTTGTTCATGGGGTTGGCAACGACATAAAAAACAAGATGAGCTTTTACAGCGTCAGTTACAACTGTACAAGCATTATTGGTGTACTAAACATGAAATAGAGAATCTAAAGTTAGTTAATTGTGGATTTCTTCTTCTCAAAAGAACGCCCAAAGATAAAAATCTTGAATTAGTTAGAGTTTCTGGTAGCCCAGCTAAATTAGAAGCCGTCGTGAAAGGGATGAGAAATGCTATTTCGAGTATTGAAAGAAAGATGTGGTTGAAGAATCGATTTTCATGCACTGCTGGGTTTGGTTGCGAATTCTATAAAACAGAATTGTGTACTTAATTAAGAAAATATTTGTATCCCAGTGCTTTAACTGTGAACTTACTTAGTGCCGTTAAATCATCTTTAATTACTATTTCAAGTTTGAAGTTCTCTTCTCGCTTCAAAATAATTCCGTCAGGAATTATCTCTTGTAAATTCCATGTAATACAATAAGCATCATCTCCATTATTTACATGCTTTAATCTAAGTGTGTCGTTTCCTCCCCCCCAAAAAGGAGTGCTCAATCCAACTTGTTGTAACATATCAGCGGCTGTACTAATATTTTCAAGAAGTGTCACATCTTCAGCTTTATTCAAAACATATTTTAATTCTAAAGTGTCAGATAATCCAGAGATACTTCCAAAACGATCAAAACTAACATTAATATCTTGAATCCAAAAAATAAGTTTTGTAATAAAAATATCTGTATCACTTTCAGAAGATATAGAGAAAGCTATTGGTTCATTACTACTACTACTACCATCAACTGCCATATTAGTTCCTGAAATAGGATTGCTTATAAATTGCGAATACGGAATACATGATTCAGATGGAGCATGTGCTGTTATTAGATGATGTTTACTATCTGTTTGTTGCTTTGTAGCGACAGTATATTCACTTTCAAGCGCTTTAATTTTATTGATAAGGTATATTAACGCATCAATAATCTCGTCTTTCTTTTTATTATCAATGTCAAGCACAATATAAAATAATATCTAGTACACTAATTATAAAATATTCGTAGATTTACAAGTTTGTAATTGGTATATACAATGTTATCATGTGTTTAAGAATACAAAGTAAAAAATGTTTATAAGAAAAGAGAAAATTATTAGTGAATATAATCGTAAGAGGATTATTTGTTATTTAAAGTGCGATTATTGCTTTAAACGGCTTAAACGTCAAGGTATAAAACATAGCTTAGTGAAACATCATTATTGTACTACAAAATGCGCTGCACAATCTAGATCACGCAAAAATTATAATATTACATGTATTATTTGCAAAAAGAACTTTCGTGGCAAAATGACTCGAAAAACATGCTCAGAAAACTGCTCTAACGAACGTAGAAGAAATAGGCAAAAGCTTAATAGGGCAAAAAATATGAAAACTATTTTATGTTTATATTGTAACTCTAAACATAAAACGTATAAACTAAAAAATACTAAATTCTGTTCTAGATCTTGTTCTGCAAAATGGTATATAGAAAATACAAATAAGTTTGACAATTGGATTAATAGCAAAAGTAAATATAGTAGATCGAAAGGAGAAAACGAAATTTATAAATTTTTGAAAGAAATTTTTCCAAAATTAAATATTTTGACACATAATAAAGCATATACAAAAGTTAATAACATGTCATTTAAACCAGATATTAAAATTAACAATTTAATTATTGAATATTTTGGTGATTATTGGCATATGAACCCTAAAATATATTCAAAAAATGATTTTAATAAACGTAAGAACATGTATGCATATGAAATATGGGAGTATGATGCTAACAAAGTTAAACTTTTAGATAGTACAGGTTATAATACACATATCATTTGGGAACACAGCTATAAAACAAATAAGCAAAAATCGTTAGATAAACTTGTGAGTTTTATAAAGGAAAATATTAGTGACAAGTAGTTATGTAAAGGGTGCAAATGATGGTTACAAATACAAGATCTTAATGTTTTGTGACCATCCTCTTGCACCCTCTTAAATACCGGAGTTGGTATACAGAGCAATATATTGGCGCAAAGCTTACTTAAAACAGGTAAATATCAATTTCGTGTATTTGGTGGGGCTATAGAACACGCTAATTATCAAACAATAAAAGTTGAGCCATTCGGTGACGATTTCATTATTGCTCCTGTAAAAGGTTTTGGTGATCCAATGAAGTTACGTCTTGCTATTACAACAGAAAAGCCTGACATTATTTTACTATTTACTGATCCACGATTTTTTATATGGATTTTCGAAATGGAAGATGAAATCCATGATATGTGTCCCATTGCATATAACCATATTTGGGATGAAGAACCATATCCATCATTTAACGAAGCGCTATATGAAGCGACTGATTTAATAAATTGTATTTCATGGAAAACATATTCACTAGTCCAGCCACATTTTCCTGAGAAAACAAATTATATTCCACACGCTTTATCAAAAGATATTTTCAAGAAGCTTCCTGAAAGTGAAATATATGAATATAAAAAGCAGTTAATAGGAAAAGAAAACGCAGATGCATTTGTTGGATTATGGATCAATAGAAATGCACGACGTAAACGCCCTGGTGATTTATTAGTTGCATGGAAACAATTTCTAGAGAAGTTACAAAATGAACAAGGGCATAAGAATGCAATTCTTATAATGCATACAGATCCATTAGATAATGAGGGACCAAATCTATATAAGCAAATAGAAATGCTTGATATTGTTAATAATGTGTTTATTTCTAAGAATAAAATCGATTTTCAGAAAATGAACGTACTTCATAACATAGCAGATTTTTGTATTAACGTGAGTTGTTTGCCCGCCGGCGAACTAATCGCTACTGACAATGGATATAGAGATATACAAGATATGAAAGTCGGTGATAAAGTATTAACACATAATGGACGATTCAAGCCCATAACACAGTTATTTACACGACAACTTCATAATGAATCGCTTTATACAATAAAATCTGCAAATAATCAACCAATTCGAATTACGGGTGAACATCCGGTTTATGCAATCAAAAAAGAAAAAGTTAATTTTTTGATTAACGAAAATATTAGTAAGTTAAAAGAACTCATCGAATGGATTAAAGTAAAAGATTTACAAGTAGGTGATTATGTTGTTTACGCAAATAATATAGATAAAGCTAATGATTATCATGATATTACACATATTGATTTATATGATTTTGTAAAAAATAGAATCGATGAACGCACAAAGTCTAATACATTCCAATTCAATGATAATTATATTTGGCCAAGCACATCAAAGTGTCTTCACGCAAGTAATCAAAATAAACGCTTCATTAAAATTGATGAAGATTTAGCATATATTCTTGGATTGTGGGTAGCAGATGGAACAACAAATACAGCAAATATTTGTTTAAACGCAAAAACTGAATGGGATATAGCAAAACGTTATATAAAATGTGTTAAACGTTCATTTAATAAACAAGTATCAATCAATTTGTGTAATAAACTAACTCGCTTAGGTATAAACATAAGAAAATCTTTACCACACGCTAAAATGTTTTCAGCATTATGTGGTAAATATAGTCATGGAAAATATGTACCGCACTTTATCTTGAATTCAAAAAATAATAACTTAAAAAGAGCGTTCTTAGAAGGATATGTTGATGGTGATGGCTGTATATTAACTAATAAATATTATCCAGATAATCCAAAAACTACTCGTATAAGAACCGTATCTCATCAATTAGCATTTAATATTCGAACACTTTTAACTGAACTTGGCTATTGTCCAAAAATGAGTTATGATAGTAATGCACATGGTTATGGAAATGGAAATATTTGGACAATAGAATGGCGTGATAGAAAACGATTAAATAATGGTTCATGTAGAAGTTGGAATATTGATAACAAATATGTTGTGTCACGTATTTTTGATATACAAATAGAAGAAAATTCATATGAGCAAGTATATAACTTCGAAGTTAAAGATGATAACAGTTATGGCACAGCAGGTTTTACAACTCATAACTGTGCAGAAGGTTTCGGCCTATCAACACTCGAAGCTCTTTATACAGGAACACCAATTATTGCTACAAAAACAGGTGGCTTAACACAACAAGTTGAAAACCCTAAAACAAATGAACAGTATGGTGTCGGAATGAATCCTGATGTGCGTGCATTAGTCGGTTCACAAACGGTCTCATTTATAATGGAAGATCATGTACGACATGACACAATCATGAACGCAATTCATAAATTATATGTATTGGGTAAAAGTGGCAGAAAAGAATTAGGAAATCGTGGGCAAGCATATGCTCATGAAGCGTTTAATATCGATACGTTAACTAAAACATGGGATAAAACACTTGAAAAATGTATCTTAGATTACAAAGCGAATAAAAATAAACCACGTTATAAAATGACTACATTATGACAAAAAAGACAGTTTTACTGCATGGACCCAGCTATGTCGCGGCAGGATACGGGACCCATATTCGACAAATCGCTAGAATACTCGATTCATATGATGAATTTGAAGTGTATCTTCAGGCAACAGTTTGGGGGAACACACCATTTATGTTGGGTGACTTTAGAGAAAAAGAAATGTTAGATAAGATGAATGCTCGTAATGCACATAGACCTGAAAAATTTGATTTAAGTTTTCAAGTTATTTTACCCGACGAGTTTAAGCAAGATGTTGCGGACTTCAATGTTGGAATATCAGCTTGTGTTGAAACAACAATTTGTAATCCAGT
>CEPZ01023957.1_pt1 | contig 11566 bp, 12 predicted proteins | sample 530461 | NCBI WGS metagenome assembly CEPZ01 (sample SAMEA2620106, study PRJEB7988) | marine metagenome | isolation source: saline water (ENVO:00002010), including | reverse complement strand
TTATAATTAAATTATAACATAAAAAAAAATATAATAAATTATAGTTGTTTAATAACAAAAACTTTTGAATCAGTATTAAGTATTTGATTATTGCCTAATTCAGCTAAATGTTCATTCCAATAACAATGACCAGCAATAACTAATGATTTTCCATTTTTAATAAAAAAGTTAGCTATATTATTGTCACCAATTTGTTTTGGTTTATTACCTTTAGGAGTTTGATGAAGTAGAAAGATATCAGAGTTTTTTAATTTTGGATTATTTAAGCATTTAAGGTAGTTTTCTTCTGATTTTCTTTGTGGTCTTTTTTCGTTACCGATAATACCAGATACACCAGATATTTTAATGTTAGATATATTTATTGAGGTAGAGTCCAAAACGGTAATATTTTTGTTTAATAAATCATTATCAACAAAGTCATGATTGCCATGTACAGCAATAACTTGTTCTGTTATATCTGAAAAAGCATTTAATACAGTTGTTACATTTCCACTTGCACCATATTTATTAAGCTCTGGTTTGTCATAGAGATCACCTACTGAGATAATTAATTCAAATTTAGGAATAATGTTAAATTCTTTTAAAAGAGCAAGTTCTTCTGAAACTGCAATCCCAAGTAGTCTATTATTATGTTCATCAATTTCTCTTCCTTGCAAATCAGAAGTGGCAATAATAGAGGAAATATTATCAGGAAGTTTATCAACGTAAGCATAATAAAATGGTAATGTACAAAAACGCGGTTTTCCTTTACCAGAAGATCGATAATTTAATTCATGAAAAGGTTTTTTGTCTATTTTTATGATTTTCATATTTTATATACTTTTTATTACATTTTTATTTTGTTCTACATTAATATTTTCTGATTTTTTTAGTTTATTATTAATCACATCTACTCGCTCAGAAACAGTTAATTCATTTATTTTTTTTTCAATATAATCAAGTATTGTGTTTTTTTTAGAAGTTTCTTTAACTTCTTTTTCAATAAAATCAAATATAATATCTTTATCCTTTCTTATTTTTTCAATTGATAATGTTTTTATTTTTTTTAATAATAAAGAATAAGCAATATTGCTTTCATTATGTTCTATTAAATCATTATATAAAATTTCATTTAAAATATTTTGATTTTTTTCATTTAAACTATCAAAAAATTCATTAATTTTATTAACACTATTAATTGAAAGTTTTTTGTTTTTTACAGATTCATAAATATATTTAAATTTTATATTCTTTAAGGAAGAGTTAAATTTTATTGCAATTTTAAGCATAAAAAAATAAGTTAATAACAATAGAGAAATTGGTATTAATAAATATATCCCTAAATATTTTATTTCCCAAAAAAAAGAAATTAATCCCGGAACAATTAAGAAACATTGAGCTAATAAAAAAAGACCACCAAAATTAAAATTGGCAATAGAATTTATTTTACTTTTTTCAAGGTTGTTAATTAAATTATTGAATTCTGCTTTAATTTTTTTTATGTTATTAACGTCAACAATATCTTTTATCTCTAAATTTTCCATAAGAACTCCCAAAATAGAAATTAATTATAAAACATTAAAAGAAAAAGTCAATTAAATAAAATAATTACTTAAATTTAGGTCTTTTTGTTGAGTATTCTTTTTTCTCTCGCCAAGATGTTTTAAGTTCGTCAAGATATTCTAATTGAATATTTTCAATAATAATATTTTTAACAGTAACTTGTCTTGGATCAGCAATAAGGTATTCAGGTTCATTATCTACACAACCTTCTCCTGAATAAATAACTAAATCATAACCATTTTCTCTTGCTTTTTTAGCTTCTTCTCTTGAAGTAGTTTCAAGTAGTTTGTTATAGGATACTTCACTTACAAGTACTCTATTTTCAGGAAGAGAACTATCGAATCCAATACTTTTTAAAAATTCAATATTGCTCTGTGATATTTGTTTTATATTATTAGAGAAAAAATTAATATTATCGTCAGGTTCTGCAAGTTTGCTATATTCAACTTCTTCTAATGCATCCATAAAATCATTGATATCAAAATTAGAAGTATTTTCTATTTCTCTTATTTTATCAAAAAAAGATTTAGGTGTATCATTGATATCTATATTATGTTCTTTTGAATAATATTCATAAAATTCGTCCCAAACTTCACTTCCTTTATCTAACAAAAGATTAGTTAGTACTAACAAATCATTTTTAACATTTGGATAATCATTAAGAAAGTTTTCAGTATCATTTAAAAATAATTGTTTATCAAAGCACTGATTTCGAGCAGCTTTTGCATATTTCCAAGCAACTTCAATGTTCTTAGTATAACAAATCCAATCACCTTGATATTTATCATTTAAAACAGTTCTATTCTTAGAAGAACAATGTTTTTCGTATTTTCTATTTGTACCATGAAGTAGATTTATGGTTTTCTGTTGTTTTTCTTGTAAATAATTTTCAATGTCATTCATATTATATCCTTATAATAAGATTATAACATAAAAATAAAATTGGTTATTTAAAAGTTATTGATTTTTTTTCTAATGTTAAATTATTTAAATCAAAAACATTTTTTTTATCATTAAGAAAGGATAAATCAAACTGACAATTAATAAAAACAACAGACATGCCAACGTCTACAGCACTGCTTAATTTGTTTTCAAGTGGTTCAATACAATCCGATTAAAGAGATTGTATTTTGATAGGGGAATTTTTTATTATATCAAAATAAAAAAAGAAGTTTATTAAAAAGATTTTATTTTATTTGATATAAGATATTTTTTAAAATCATCATGTCTTCTTGCCCAATTATTAATAAAATATAAATCAATGCTTTTTTGGAATTCTTTAATTTGATATAAAATATTAAATAAATAAAAATCTTCATTTTTTACTTTATCTAAACAAATGTTACTTAAGTGAGGTTTTAAAAATAAATATTTACTGTGATTTATTAATGAATTTAAAAAATTAAACTTTTTGATTTTACAAGTATTAAGTAATAAGAAATGATTATTTTCAGTAACATTGAAATCTACATTTTTTAATAAATAATCAAAAATAACATATTTGTCTTTTCTAATAAGTAAAAATAAGATCGTATTATCTGTAATATTTATTTTTTTATTTTCTATTATGTATTTAATAATATCTAAGTTCCCAATTGAACAACCAGCGATAAAAGCTTCCTGATAATTAGAGTCATATTGAAAGTTATCATGATTCAATAAATATTTAACGACTTCAATATTATTTTGAATTATAGCAGATCTAATAAATTTATTGTTATAATAAGAAACATCTATTCTATCTTGATTTTCAAAGATATAAGATAAAAATTCAATATTTTTTGACATTTCAACAAGGTCGAGAATATGACTGTATAAAATTGTTTCATTCATTGAATTTAGAATATGTTTTTTTTCCTTAAAAAAATCTAAATTTTCATTTTCAAATTGTTCTTTAAGGCTTGGAATCTGTTTTGTCATAAGTTTTATACTCTAGTATTTAATGTTGCTATTTTAAAACAAACTTCTTTAAAAGTCAAATTGACAAAAATAAAAAAAAAGATACAATATCAGAACTTAAAAGAGGTGAAACATGGGAACAAGAGCAGTAACAAAGGTATTAAATGAAGATGAAGAAGTAATATTAAGTATGTATAGTCAATTTGATGGTTATCCAGATGGTTTAGGTAGAAGTCTTATTGAATTTTTAAAGAAAATAAAAATGATAAATGGAATTAGTTTTAACGAAGAAAGAAAAGTTGCAAACGGCATGGGCTGTTTGGCTGCTCAATTAGTAGTTGAATTTAAAAAAGAAGCTGGCGGTTATTATTTGACAACACCAGATGATGAAGAGTCATATAATTACACAATATATTCAGAAGGTAATTATGATGATCAAATATTAAAAATAAAAGTAGAGAGTTATTCAGAAGTTTTGTTTGATGGTAAAGTAGAAGATTATAATTTTTAAATACAAAAAGAAGATTTAGGTCTTCTTTTTTTTTGATAAAAAAAATACTTGACAAAATAAAGCAAACAAAATAAAATGAAAAAAGCTTACATAATAAATAGGAGGAAGCTATGACACAGTTAAACGTAATACTTTAAATAAAAAATTTCAATTCAATTCAATTGAGGACACTCTGTACTCGAAAGCGTTATCTACGCATCAATTCAAATCAAAAAAATCAATTAAAAAATTTACAATGCCAATGCCACCACCGAATATAACAGGTAAATTGCATATAGGACATTCATTATTTTTAACCATTCAAGATTCATTAGCAAGATATTATAGGAAATCAGGATATGATACAAACTGGATTGCTGGTTTAGATCATGCAGGTATTGCTACACATGAAAAAATCATTGAGAGATTGCCTAACAGTTATTCTAATGAAGATTATGATTTAAAGGCAAATGAAATAAAAAATGAGCATAGTAATAAAATTACTGAACAAATTGAAAAAATGGGTGCAAGCTGTGATTGGAATAATTTGCATTATACATTAAATGATAATTTTAAAACAGCCGCCTTTGAAGCTTTAAAAAAATTAAATGAGGAAAATTTAATTTATGAAGATTCAGGAAACATTTATATTAAAATGAAAGGAATGGCAAATAAACTGTTAAAAAACATCAAAAATAACAAGTTTATCATTAATGATATAACTCAGCTTAATAAATTAATATATACCTTAGAAAATATAGAAGATTGGTGTATATCAAGACAAATTCGTTGGGGGCTGGAAATGCCATTGTATTTCAAAAATAATAAAATATTAATATCACAGAATCCAGAAAGTGATTACTTACACTGTGGTTATACTTTTGATACTTGGTTTACATCTTCATTATATCCATTAGCAATATTAAATTGGAATACAGAAGATGATTCACTGTATAAAGAATATTATCCAACACAAATAATAGAAACAGGTTATGATATATTGTTTCCTTGGTGTGCAAGAATGCTAATGATGTGTGAATTTCTAACGGGAGAATATCCATTTAAAGAAATTTATTTACACGGAATATGCAGAGATAAGTATGGAAGAAAAATGTCTAAATCGCTTGGTAATGGTATAGATCCATTAGATATAATTGAAAAACACGGAACAGACGCTTTACGTTTTGCTTTAATAAATAAGAGTAAAGGAAAGGATATGAAAATAGATGAAGAAGATTTTCAAAATGCTTCTAAATTTATTAATAAAATATATCAATCTTTTAGATTTATTAATATGCATTTAGAAAAAAATAATATAGAGCCATTGATTAATGAAAATGGTGATTATAAGAATAAATTAAATGATTTAAAAGAGAAGTTTATAAATGCAATGGAAAAAAGAGATTTTATAAATATATCAACAAAATTACAGTATTCTTATAAGCATGATTTTTGTGATAAATGGATAGAAGAAAATAAAAAAAAAATATTTGCAGGAAATGAAGAGATAATAAAGCATGGATTATATATATTGTTGTATTATATGAATATAATGCATTGTTTTATTCCATTTATTTCTGAATATATTTATGAACATTTTGGTTATGATGATATAAATTATAAACAATATAATTAAGAAAGGGCTTTTTTAAGCCCTTTTTATTTTTTGTTTATTTGTTTTTATATCTTTCTTAATATTATCAAAAACAAATATATCAGATTTTTTCATTTCCATTAATGGATTATTTGGATTATCATAATTTATGTTGATATTATCAAGTATTTTTTCATTATCTGATAATAATCTTTTATTTTTCTTATGAAATATATGTTTATCCATAATATTAGCATAGGTTTTAAATTGATCTCTATCTACTTCAAATTTAATGATATCTTCATTGCTATCAATAATTTCATTATTACTAATACTTTTAAAGAATTTCTCAATTTCTAAATCATATTTTTCATCTTGAATTTTACTTAATTTATTATTATAAATTTGAAGATAAATATTAGGAGAAAAAATACCAAGTTCTTTCATTTGTTCTTCGGAACCCATCATATTTGCTTTTGTATAAGGTCTTTCAGCAATAATATCAGCCGCTAATCTATGATTTCCATCATAAATAATGTAATCAACAAACGCCCCCATTTCAGGAATGCCTACATCTATGGAGATAGGTTTTTCTGGTTTATTTTTAACAAAATAAGCAATTTTTTTAATATGTTTTTCTCTATTATCTAATATTTCTTTTTCCGAATCCATATTTATTTTTGTCCATAATGGAGTTTCAACAAGTTCTTCTTTACCATTTTCAAGGCATTCAAGAACTTCTTCTTTTGTTATAGGTGTTTTTTGTTCCATCCAGCAAGCTAACGGATTACATATTTGACTTAATGTGTAAGTATCCACTTCATGAAGAATTAGGCTTTCAATATCTTCAAGTTTCCATTGTTCTATATTTCTAATATGTTGAGATTTTTTTAATTTATTAAGAATATCATTAATATCTAATTCTTCATGATATTCACGTACTTTATCTCTTATCCATTCTTTTCTACATTTTTCTTTTTCTTTATATTCAGTTATATTATCAGGTGTAGGTATTAGATGAAAATCATGCATTAAATATAGAGAATCAGCAGATTCTTTTATTGTTATATCAAGCATAACCTTTTCATCTATATCAAAAATATGAGCCATTAATTTAGATTGTATAGCGTTTACTCTACATTCTCTTTCAGTTGCTTGTGTAGTAATAGGTTCATCGTAATCTATACCATTAACATTAATTTTTGTTTTTGTTCCTAATGCATAATAAGGAAATAAAAGTCTTTCAGAATCTTCTTCAACGATATCAATAGCATGAGCAACTTCATGATAAAGAGCCATATAATGAATGGTATCAGCCCAACGACAGCCAAATTTAGGAACTAAGCTATCATTTTTTCTTTCATAACCTTCTGAAAAAGAAATATCACCAGCGGTTAAACCAGTAATATAATTGGTGTCTTCAATATGTTTAATGATATCTTCTTTTGAAGTATTCTGATAAAGTATAGCTGCTTTCTTATTATTTAAAATTTCTTTTAATTCATTCATTATAAAGTCTCTTTTTTTATATTTTAACATAGATTTTTTTATTTCAACATGTTAAAATAAAAAACAAATTTTGGATTGAATTAAGGCTGGTTGTATAAATTATGAAAGAATATAAAAAAGTATTAGTATTAGCGGTAGGTGGAGGAAATGATTCTGTATCTACTGTATTATTGCAACTAGAGTTGAATAAACAATTCCATTATAAACCAGAACATATAGATATTGTAGCAGTATTACCTGATTGTTTAGAATATTATAATTTATTAAAAACTAAACATAATTTGATTAGTAAAATTAAAGAAAATTCAAAAAGATTTGTGGGAAATAAAGAAATAAATTCTTTTCCTGAAAGAGTATTATTTAACAATAAAAATTTATTTAAAGAATTAAATATAAAAAATATTTTTGGATTATCAATGGAAAAGGGTTCTGTTGGTATATTAGAATCATTAAAGTATCTATTAAAAGAAGATTATGATTTAATATTGAGTATTGATGTAGGTGGTGATTTTATAGCCCATAAAGATAATATAGAAGTTTTATCACCAATGATGGATGGCTATATGTTGTATGCATTAAAGAGTTTGAAGTCATATATAGAAGAATCTAATAAAAAAACTGATATGTTATTTTCTGTATTTGGTTTAGGAACAGACGGTGAAAGTACGCCTGAAATGCTTGATAAAGCACTGGATTTATTACCTGATGTGAAAAGTTATAAATTTAATAAGAAAAATATAAGTGAATTTATAGATTTTTATTATGGTATTGTAGAGAAAGATAGGTATTCAAGAACAACAGATTTTACAATAAAAGAAATACTTGAAGAACCGCATGAAAATCCAACTTTATTTAGAGGTAGATTTCATACAAAACCAAATAAAAATGAAAAATCAAAAATATATTATGGAAATTTTAATCATTTTCAAGATAAAAAATTTTTTGGTAGATATTATTTATTTAAAGATATATCATTAATTAATAATAATTACTCTCATAAATCCAGAAATGGATTAGAATGGTTCTTAAAAGTACAAACTCAAAAAACAAAAATAAATCATGAATTAAATGGTCAAACTTATAATTTAGAAAAAATCATAAATAGTAAAAATTTTGATAAAGAAACATTGTTTTTTGGAACTCCTTCAAGAAAATTTAACAAAAATCAACAAATAGAAATAATTAAAGATATTAATGATATGTTAATAAATAAAGTTGTTGATTATGCAATAGTTTATAAAGAGTACATTGAATATTTGTCAGATAATATCAAAAAAATAGAATTGAAAAATGATTTAATATTAATATCTAAGAATGAAAAGATATTTCTTTTAGAAAAAATAATAAAAAAAGGAAACTTTAAGTGAATTATTTAGAAAAGAAACAAGAAAAAGAACAGATTAAACTTAAAAAATTAAAAAAAGTATTAAAAAATTATAAATTGATTGAAAATATAATAAATTTAATTGTATCTAAAAGTAATAACGATATAAAAATAGAACATTATAAAAAAGAAATTAAACAAGACAGGAATAAATTTGAAGAAAAATTATTATACCAAAATTCTTTTTTTAATTTTTTGTTTATAAATAAAAATTTGGAAGAAGAAATAGTAGTGAGTTTTGAATTAAATTACCAAAGAAATTCAAAAGAAATAAACTATAAATTTTATAGAAATGAGAAAGAAGAAAATCTTAGTTTATATTCAGCAACAAGAATATATAGAAAAAGGATGGAATTTTTTATTTATATAATGGACACTATAGAAGAAATTCTTTTTAGCGAAAATAAAAAAGTAAAAAAATATGTTGACGCATTTTATCAAGAACGCAAAGTCAATGGGTTTTTATTTGCATTAAATAGTTTGATTTATAAAAAAAAATTAAAAGAAAAGGAAAAATTTTTAAAATTGTTTGCAAAAAATATAAGTTATAAAGAGCTAAAAGAGAAAATGAAAAAAGAAAAAGAGTTTACTCTTTATTATCCAAGTGTAAAAAAATTTAAAGATTCAGAAGAAATACTTTTTATAACAAGAACAATAAATGAGGAAGTATTTAAACATTTGAAAAATGCAGATTCAAAAAAAGCTGCATTATTATTAAGAAGTCTTTTAACAAATGTATTGATTGTAAATAATAAAATAATAACAAAAGAAGAAGAAATAAAAAATTTAGAATTTATGAAATATTTAGATAAAGCAGAATATGGCGCTTCTTTTATCATGAAAGAAGAAATGAAACATTACTTAAATAGTTGCGTAATTAAGGAATTTTAATATGTTTTTAAGAGATATAACAATAAAAAATGTAGAAGAATATAGAAAAAAATTATATTCTACTCCATTATTAAAAACAGAAGGTATTATAAAGTATAATCCTGAAAGAAAAGGATTAAAATCAAATGCTAACTGTTGTATTGTTGAGTTAGATTCTGGAATAACTGATTATTACAGGTTTTTTGTTAATAAGTATTATGGAATTAATTTAATAAAACCAAATTGGAATCCACATATTTCAATAATACAAGGCGAAGAAGTCCTATTATCAGAAAAAAATACATTATGGAAAAAATATGAAGGCAAAGAAGTAGAAGTATTATATTATCCATTTCCAAGATATAGTGGCGATACAGATCAAAAATATGGTTCTGCTTCTGGTAGATTTTGGTTTTTGACTATTGAGTGTAGTTTTATTAATAAATTAAGAGGTGAATTAAATTTAGGAAATATTAAAACACCTCATTTAACTATTGGAAAAAATAAAGAAAAATAATTAAAAACTTTTAATTTTTTCTTTAAAAATATATTGTTCAAGAACATAGTATGTATTTTCTGAATAATTATTTCTAACAAATTCAATAAGATGTTTTTGAATTTGTTTATATTTAAATAAACAAAAAAGCGATGGAGATATATTAACGTTATATTTATTGGAAATATTTAAACATTCTTCATTATGAGAAAAAAGTTCATTGGCATCTTCTTTTATAAAGGAAAAATCAGGTAGTGTTAAAAGATATTCAACGTTGCTAAAAACTTTTTCATTAAAACTATAAAGAAAATGATCAGTTTCTAAAAAATTAAGTTTTTTCTCATTATGAATAAACTCTAATAATCTTGTATTTGAATTAGAAAATAAATATTGTAATACTAATTTAATATCAAATTTAGGTAAAGAAATTAAAAATTTAAAAATTTCAATATAGTTTTCTTTAACGTTATAAGCATAATATTTAATGAAATATTGGATAATACGTCTTCCATTATCACTGGATATATCAATGGTATTATTTTCAAAAAAGGCTTTAAACATTTTTAAGCTTAAAATTTCATGTTCATCATATCCAAAATTAGATAAAAATATGCAAATATTATGAGTTAATATTTTCTCTTCATTGAATCTTTCATCTTTTAAAAGTGCTTTAACAGAATTCAATCTATTTTGTTCAATAGCTTGATATAAAATATCTTTTTTATGATCAATTTTAAAATCAATGCTTAAAATTTTATTAATAAGTTTAGTGTTATCATTTAAACTTGCCATAAGCAGTATTGAATTTAAAATTTTAGGTTCTAGATTTTTAAAATCAATTTTATCATGGTTAATAACAAATTCAATTAATTCTTGATTTCCTTGGTTAATAATATTGATTAGAGCAGTAGAGTTTCTTGCATTAGGATCAATACGATCATCTTCAATTAAAAGCTTAACAATATCGAGATAACCATTATAGCCAGCAATAATAAAAATTTGATTATCTGTTTGAGCAATATCAAAATCAGAATTTAAAAACTTTTTAACTGTATCAATATCGTTTTTCTTAACCGCTTTAAAAAGTTCTATATATTCCAAAATTAATCTTCCTTAAAAATTTTACACATATTGGCTTCAATAACAGATTCATCTTCTAATACAAAAGAGGGTTTGCCCGTTACCTCATGTGTCGATAATCCTTTTACGATAGCTAATTTACTTCCAGATTTAAAAGGTTTGCAAGAACGTTTAACTATTGTTTCACCGATAAGGTTCTCATTAATATCTTCTTCTTTAATAGTAGGAATATGCTGAATATCTTTTTTATATATATCTTGTGTCATAATTTAAAACCTTTGTTGTAAGTAATAACTTATTATAGCAACCTTAAAAAATATAATCAACAAAAAAATAATCATTGACAATTATAAATATAAAGATTAAAACAATAGATAGAAAAGGAATTAATTATGAAAAAAATATTATTATCAACACTATTATTATCAAATTTAAATGTATTAGCCGCAGAAGAAAAAATAAATTGTACAGTATCAGAATTAGAAAAAGATAAATCTCATTTTTGTTTAATAAAAGATAATGAAAATTATTACATAAAAGAAGTATCAAGTGATATTAAAAAAGATAAAAAAAATAAAAAAGAAGGATTGGTTTTTGATTTATATAATGATGAAAATGCTAAAAAGGAATATACTCAAAGAAAAAAAATAAAAAAAATAAAAAAAATACCAAAAGAGTTATTTGAAAAAGAAATAAATTTTG
>CEPZ01072287.1_pt1 | contig 11578 bp, 17 predicted proteins | sample 530461 | NCBI WGS metagenome assembly CEPZ01 (sample SAMEA2620106, study PRJEB7988) | marine metagenome | isolation source: saline water (ENVO:00002010), including | reverse complement strand
AAATAAGCAACATCTCTTCCTGAACCACAACCAGCATCTAATACTCTTGCTTTTTTAGGCAATAAAGAAATAAATTCATTCAAATGATATTGTAGAATTAAGTTAAATGTATAATCAGAGTATATTTTAGCTATCTTATTATACGTTTCAACTGTTTTTTTTAAATAATCCTTCATAATTATAAAAAATTCATTTAAGTTTAAAAGATTTTTGGTAGTCTAGTTATAAATCAGCAACATAAACTCTTTCTAAAGTATCATTATAAGATTTATCTCGTCTTAAATCATCAACAGGTAAAATTTCTTCTAAACCCGAAAGGGATCCATTTCTTTCAAAAATATCTATACTTTCTTTTAAAGAAGGTAAATCATAACTTACTTCTGCAAAACACATACCATCACGTGCTTGTTCATTAAATGTTTTTTGTGTTTCTTCTAATACTTCATAACCAGAATTAAATTCTTTAACAGCATCTCTTAATCTTTTTTTCTCAAAATGAGCTAAACCTCTTGAAAAATGCTCGTTTGCTTCATTTTCTTTAATTCCTAAATAAGCTCTATCATCTCTAACAAGACTAGGAACTCCAAAAACACCAATCAATCCAATTACTCCTGCTCCAGCAGCTACAGGAATTGCAGTTTCTAAAAATTTTCTTTTACTATTATCTCTTGCCATTTTATTACAACTAACCAACAAAAACTCTTATATAAATCTTTCTATTTTAACTACTAATAAATAAATACACACTTTTATAAACTTTTATTCAATTTAATCTCTTATGAATCTCAAAGATAAAATCTTCATGTATGCTATTCAAAACGCAACTAGTTATAATGGAAAAGCAAATCCTAAAGCAGTAATAGGAAAAGTTTTCTCAGAAAACCCAAAAACAGACAAAAAAGCATTATTCAAACAAATAAATGAAATAGTATCAAAAGTTAATTCCATGTCGTTAGAAGAACAACAAGTTCACTTACAAGACCTACCTGTATACGAAAAACCAATCATAGAAAAAAAATTACCAGATCTAAAAAATCCAAAAAAAGTAATAATGCGATTCGCTCCTAATCCAAATGGAGCAATGTCATTAGGACATTCAAGAGTTGCTATCCTAAATAGTATTTATACAAAAAATTACAAAGGAAAGTTCATACTAAGAATAGATGATACAGATCCAAAAGTAAAAGTTCCATTAAAAGAAGCTTACAAATGGTTTGAAGAAGACTTAAAATGGCTTAACATCAAACCTTCAAAAATAATCAAACAATCAGAAAGATTTCCAATTTATTATAGATATGCTAAAAAATTAATTCAAATGGACAAAACATATGTTTGTACTTGTTCAGTTCTTAAAAAAAGAAAATCTCTATGGAATAAAGAATCATGTCCATGCAGAGAACTTTCAATTAAAGAAACAGCAAAAAGATTTGAAGAAATGTTTACAAAATACAGAGAAGGAGAAGCAGTTCTAAGAATAAAAACAGATCTAGAAAATAAAGATCCAGCTTTAAGAGATTGGCCAGCTTTCAGAATTGTAAATAAATCACAACATCCTTTAGATAAAAAAACAAAAGTATGGCCATTACTAAACTTTGCTTCAGCAATAGATGATCATGAATTAAAAATAACCCACATCTTAAGAGGTATAGATTTATTAGGTTCAGAAGAAAGACAAAAATTCATTTACAAATATTTTAACTGGAAATATCCAGAAACAATCTACCATGGAAAATTGTTAATCAAAGGAATTAAATCCACTTCAGAGATTGCTAAATTAATAAAAGAAAAAAAATTAACAGGATGGGATGATCCAAAATTAACTTCAATAAAAACTCTAAGAAAAAAAGGAATAAAAGCTCAAGCTATTATAAATTTCATGGAAGATATAGGAATTACAAGAAATGATATCAATGTTTCTTTAGACGCTTTATTTGCACTAAACAAAGAAATTATTGACAAAGAAGCAAATAGATACTTTAGTATTTTAGAACCTAAAAAAATAAAAATAAAAAATGCTCCTTCCTTAACAACAGAACTTGACTTACATCCAGATTTCAAAAGAGGAAAAAGAAAATTTACTACTTCAAATGAATTTTACATTCAAGATAAACTAAATAAAAAACAACATTACAGATTAATAGGATTATTTAATTTCCAAAATCAAGAATTTACTTCAAAAGAACTAGAATCTGATTTAGAAGCTCAATTAATTCACTGGTTACCTGTTCAAAAAGACCTAATTAAAATAGAACTTATCTATCCAGATCAAACAGTTAAAGGTTTAGTAGAAAAATCAATAAAAAAACAAAAACCAGATGATATTGTACAATTAGTAAGAATAGGCTTCGCAAGAATTGATGAAATAACAAAAGATAAAATAACTTTATACTTTACACACAAATAAGTTTCTTAAACAGTTAAACCTTTTCCGTTAAGTTTATAAATACTCAATTACCCTTTTTTCTTAATAAAAACCAATGATAGGAGGTTACAAAATGAGTCTATTTAAATTTCAACTAGAAAAAGAAAACACAGAAAAAGTATATGAGGCTATAGAAATAGCTAGAAAAACAGGAAAAATAAAAAAAGGTTCTAACGAAGTTACTAAAGAGGTAGAAAGAGGAACAGCTAAATTAGTTGCTATTGCAGAAGATATTAATCCTCAAGAGATAATTATGCATTTACCAGTTCTATGTGAAGAAAAAGATATCTTATGTGTACCTGTACCATCTAAAGAAGATTTAGGTGCATCAGCAGGATTACAATTATCAACAGCAGCGGTTGCTATTACAGTTGAAGGTGAAGCAAAAAAAACAATAGAAGAAATAAAAAATGCTATACCAGAAACTTCTGAAGAAAAACCAAAAGAAGAAGCTAAACCTGAAGAAAAGAAAGAAGCTCCTAAAGAAAAACCTGTTAAAGAAGAAAAACCTAAAAAATAAAAATGGCAAGACCAAACCCAAAACAACAACAAGGTAAAAAAACAGAAAAAGCTGTTAAAACAGGAACAGAATCGTTTCCAGCTACTGTTGAAGAAATTATAGGTAGAACAGGGACAAGAGGAGAAGTAACACAAGTAAGATGTAAAATATTAGATGGAAGAGACAAAGGTAAAATCATAAGAAGAAATGTTAAAGGTCCTATTAGAAAAGAAGATATTTTAATGCTTAGAGAAACAGAAATTGAAGCAAGAAGATTAGATCAAGGAAGAAAATAAATGGCAAATTGTTCATTTTGTGGAAATTATATTGAAAAAGGAACAGGTAAAATCGTAATAGACAGAATAGGAAAACCTTTACCTTTTTGTTCCATGAAATGTGAAAAAAACTTATTAAAATTAAAAAGAGATCCTAAAAAAACTAAATGGACAAAATTCTATAAAAAATGATTGAACAAACATTAATATTAATAAAACCAGACGGAGTACAAAGAGCTTTAATAGGTAAAATTCTTTCTAGATTTGAAGATGCAGGTTTAAAAATTATTGGAATGAAAATGCAATGGGTTGATGAAGAATTCGCAGAAAAACATTACAAAGATATCAAAGAAAGATATGATGAAAAAATATTCAATAACTTATCAGAATACATAAGAGAAGGTCCAGTTCTAGCAATAGTATTAGAAGGAGTTTCTGCTATCCCTATTGTTAGAAAAATGGTTGGTTCTACATATCCAAGTGAAGCACAACCAGGAACAATAAGAGGAGATTATTCTCATATTTCTAAAGAACACGCAAACAAACACAATAAAAAAGTTGGAAACCTAATTCATGCTTCAGCAGATGAAAAAGATGCAAAACATGAAATTAATTTATGGTTTACAAAAGAAGAACTACATACTTATACAAGAACAGATGAGTTTCATTTAGTTTAAACAAAACCACCAATAATACTTATAACACCAATTACCAAAGCAAACCATCCAAAGTTTAATTTCTTAGCTATTTTCAATAATATCTTAATACTTAACAAACCAAAAATAAAAGCAAATACTAAACTAACTAAACTATAAACATTAAACAAACTATTCCCTAACAAATACAAACTACTTGCTAAAACAACAGGAATTGCCATTAAAAATGACAACTTCAAAGCTAATCTTCCATCATATTTTCTAAATAATAAAGTAGAAACAGTTAAACCACTCCTACTCAAACCAGGAATAACAGCAAAACCTTGAACAATACCTAATAAAAATGAATCATAGATATTTACTTTCTTACCTATTTTCTTCTTAACAACCAACTGCAATACCCCAGTTATCATTAAAAATACTCCAATTAACATACTAACAATTCTACCATCAAAACTCAATTTTAATATCAATAAATACAAAGGATAACCAATTAACACAGTTAACAAAGTAGCTATCAACAAAAATACAGTTAAATTAGTTTTTTCTTTATTCTTAAAATTCTTAAAATTCCTAAAAATATCCACTATATCTTTCCTAAAAAATACTATAGAACTCATCAAAGTTCCAAAATGTAAAAAGATAGAATAAGGAATTGCTTCTTTATAACTAACATTAAATACATTAATCATTACTAAACTAACAATACCCTCACTACTTACAGGCAACCATTCAAAAATTCCTTGTATTATCCCCAATATTATCGCTTGTAACCACATAAAAAAAACAAACACCAACCACTATAAAAACCTTCACAAAAACACCACAAATAAATCACTACATTTAAATACTGAAATTCTACTAAAAATACAGAGTTGATTCAAATGATAAGACAACCAATTGTAACACTAGTAGGACACGTTGACCACGGTAAAAGTTCAGTCCTAGATTTCATTAGACAGTCCTCTATCATTGACACAGAAGCAGGAGGTATAACTCAATGTATCTCATCTACTGCAGTACCTCTAAAAAGAATAAAATCTATAACAAAAGATTTACTTAAACAAATAAAACAAAAAATAAAAATCCCAGGATTCTTATTCATAGATACTCCAGGACACGCATCATTTACAGGAATGAGAAAAAGAGGAGGAAATCTAGCAGATCTAGCTATCTTAGTTATTGATATCAATGAAGGTATAATGCCTCAAACAAAAGAAGCTATTGAAATCCTAAAACAATACAAAACACCATTTATTATTGCTCTAAACAAAATTGACCTAATTCCAGGATGGAAAAAACAAGATGATTTCTTACTAAAAAACATTCAATCTCAACCAGAAGAAATTCAAAAAGAATTAGATACAAAATTATATGAAATTGTAGGTAAATTACACGAACTAGGATTTGGATCAGAAAGATTTGATAGAATAAAAGATTATAAAAAACAAATTGCTTTAATTCCTATATCTGCAAAAACAAATGAAGGTTTACCTGAATTATTAGTCACTTTAATGGGTTTATCAGAAAAATTCTTAAAAAAAGAACTAGAAATTAAATCTAAAGAAGCAAAAGGTGTTATCCTAGAAGTAAAAGAAGAAAAAGGAATAGGAAAAACTCTAGATGTTATCTTATACGATGGTTCTCTAAAAGAAAAAGATATAGTAATCATTGGAGATATAAATGAACCAATAGAAACAAAAATCAAAGTCTTACTAGAACCAGAAAATCTAACAGATATGAGATTATGTAAATTTCAAAAAGTTAAACAAGTGCATGCTTCAATAGGTGTAAAAATTTCAGCACCAAACATAGATAAAGTTATAGCAGGAATGCCAATTCAAAGTTGTAAACAAAAAGACATAGAAAAAACTAAAAAAGAAATTCAAAAAGAAGTTTCCGAAGTTATTATAGAAACAGACAAAAAAGGAATTGTAATCAAAGCAGACACTCTAGGTTCATTAGAAGCACTAACTAAATTATTAAAAGAAAAAGACTTCAAAATTAAAAGAGCTTCTGTAGGAAATATTAACAAAACAGATATAGCAGATGCAGGAACAGAAAAAAATCCATTAAATAGAATAATCTTAGGATTTAACATTAAAAAACCAGAATCAAAAATTAAAATCATAACATCCGATATTATATATAAAATTATAGAAGATTTTGAAAAATGGCAAGAAACAAAGAAACAAGAGATAGAAAAGCAAAGAATAAAAAGTTTAACCTTACCTTGTAAAATAAAAATACTTCCTGGTTTCATATTCAGACAATCTAATCCAGCAGTTGTTGGTGCAGAAGTATTAAATGGAACATTAAAAAAAGATATAGAATTAATGAATGATCAAGGTAAAATAATTGCAACTGTAAAAACAATACAATTGGATGGAAAAGATATAGATAAAGCAGAAAAAGGAAAAGAAGTTGCAGTAGCATTCCCAGGAGTAACAGTAGGAAGACAGATAAATACAGAAGATATTCTATATGCTAACATCCCAGAAGATGATTATCTACAGTTTAAGAAATACAAAAAGTTTTTAAATGGTGATGAGATTGAAATTTTAAAGGAAATAGCTGAAATTAAGAGAAAAGGTAAGAAAACATGGGGAATATAAAATTCGTAATAAATGATGGAAAATCTGGTAAGACATATCAAACAGAAGTAGATGGATCTAAAGTATATGGTAGAAAAATAAAAGATAAAATCAAAGGAGATTTACTTGACATTTCTGGTTATGAATTTGAAATAACTGGTGGTTCTGATTATTGTGGTTTCCCAATGAGACCTGATTTACAAATTTCAGGAAGAAAAAAATTATTATTAACTAGGGGAATTGGAGTTAAAACAGTTAAAAAAGGTCAAAGAATTAGAAAAACAGTTTGTGGTGCAATTGTTAATGATACAACTCACCAAGTAAACATGAAAATTCTAAAGTATGGTGCAAAAAAACCAGAAGAATTGTTTAAGAAAAAAGAAGGTTCTGAAACTGAAGAAGTAAAAGAAGAAAAGAAAGAAGCTCCTAAAAAAGAAATTAAACCTGAAGAAGCAAAGGAAGAATCTAAAGAAGAAAAAACCGAAGAGAAAAAAGAATAATCAAAATCTTTTCCCATTATTTCTTAAATTCTAAAATATTTTCCCAAAACAAAAACAAAAGACTTTTAAATGATTTATTTCCGCTTTTAACATATGAAACATAAAACTAAAAGTGCAATCATCGGAAGAAAAAAAGGAGACGAAGATTCTACTACAAGACCTTGTTTTGTTAACTTATTTAATATTAACAACCCACACTTATCAGAAGATGCTCCAGATAAATGTCTAGACTTTGATAAAATACACAAAATAATAATTAAAAGTAAAGATATTAATTATCTATTACAAGGAAATGATTTAGTTCTAAACAACCTAAAAGAAATAGAAATAAAACAAGATAAAGAACATCTAATAGTTAAAGGAAAATAACACAACATTTATAAAATCAATAAAAACTCTTTATTCTAATGAAATCAACACAACCATCAATAAATATAGCAATTGTAGGTCACGTAGACCATGGTAAAACAACTCTAACTGAAAAACTATCTGGTAAGTGGACAGATACTCATTCAGAAGAATTAAAGAGAGGTATTACTATAAGATTAGGTTATGCAAATGCTTCTTTCTACAAATGTGAAAAATGTAAAAAATTCACTCCTTTATCAAAATGTGAATGTGGAGGAAAAGCAAAATTCTTAAGAAAAATTTCATTTGTAGATTCTCCAGGACACGAATCTTTGATGGCTACTATGCTTGCAGGAGCTTCAATAACAGACGCAGCATTACTTCTAATAGCAGCAAACGAACCTTGCCCACAACCACAAACAAAAGAACATCTAATGGCATTAAACATGTCAGAAATAAAAGATATTATAATTATTCAAAATAAAATTGATTTAGTTTCAAAAGAAGAAGCTCTAAAAAATTACAAACAAATTAAAAAATTCGTAAAAGGAACAATTGCAGAAAAAGCACCAATAATTCCTATCTCAGCTCAACATAATATCAACATAGATACTTTAATAGAAACAATTGAAAAAAAATTTAAAAACCCAAAAAAAGATACTAAAAAAAATCCTTTAATGTTTATTGCAAGAAGTTTTGATATTAATAAACCAGGATCTGAAATTAAAAACTTACATGGTGGTGTTCTAGGTGGTTCTTTAGTTCAAGGAAAATTAAAAGATAAAGATGAAATAGAAATAAGACCAGGAATTAAAGAAAAAGGAGAATACAAATCAATAAAAGCAAAAATAGTTGGATTAGAAAGTGGTGGAGAAAAAGTAAAAGAAGCATTACCTTATGGTTCCTTAGCAATATTAACAGAACTTGATCCTTCTATTGTTAAAAATGATAATCTAGCTGGAAATGTTCTAGGGAAAAAACTACCTGAAGTTAGAAATGAATTAACATTAAAAACAGATTTACTAAAAACAGTTATTGGAACTAAAAAAGAAATAAAAACAGAAAATATCAAAAAATTAGAAAACTTAATGCTTAATGTAAACGCAGCAGCTACTATTGGTGTTGTAGAAGAAATTAAAAAAAATCAAGTAAAAGTTAACTTAAAATTACCAGTTTGTGCTGAAAAAGGAACAAGAGTAACAATTTCTAGACTAATCGAAAGTAGATGGAGATTAATTGGTATTGGGATAATAGAGTAAATCAAACAACAACATTTAAAAACACTTTTTTCCTACTTTTTCTAGATGAAAACAATACTTTTAGACACTAATTTCCTACTAGCAATTTACCAATTTAAATTAGATATTTTTCAAGAAATCCAAAATATAGCAGATTTCTCATACGAAATTCAAACAATAGACCGTGTAATAGACGAATTAAACACCATTACAGGAAAAGACAAAAAAGCAGCTAATTATGCACTAAAAATCATAAAAGAGAAACATTTAAAAATACTTAAAACCGAAAAAGGACATACAGATGACATATTAGTCAAGCTAAATAACAAAGCAATTATAGCAACACAAGACAAAGAACTTAAAAAAAGATTAAAAAATTATATAACAATTAGACAAAAAAAATACTTAATAATTAAAAATGTTTTATGAAATAGAAGTAATAGACCACATTAGAGTTCCTCCATCTTTATTTGGAGAAAAACTAAAAGAAGCTGTACTAACTCAATTAAATGAAAAATACAACATTTTCATTTCAAAAGAACTAGGCCTAACTATAACAATCTCAGAAATCATAAACATTGGAGATGGAGTAATAATTCCTGGAGATGGTGCTGCTTATTACGAAACTAAATTTAAAGTAATCACATTCAAACCAGAATTACAAGAAGTTGTTTTTGGAAGAGTAACAGATATTACAGATTTCGGAGCTTTTATGAATTTAGGAGCAATCGATGGAATGATTCATATCTCACAAACAATGGATGACTTCGTAAGTTTTTCCAAAACAGGAGTCCTAGCAGGAAAAGAATCAGGAAAATCATTAAAAATCAATGATGCTTGTAAAGCAAGAATAATTGCAGTTTCATACAAAGAAATGGACAATCCAAAAATTGGTTTAACTATGAGACAACCATGGCTTGGAAAATTAGAGGACATAGAAAAAGAAAAATCAAAATTAAAAGAAGCAAAAGAACCTAAGGAGGAAAAAAAGAAAAAGTAGTTTTTTGATTAAGCTTTTTCTTAAAAAGATTCCATGAAAAAAAAGGTTTGTAAAAAATGTAAAATTGTAGTAGCAAAAGATGAATGTCCAATTTGCAAAGGTAGACAATTTACAGATAACTGGCAAGGAAGATTAATCGTTATTGATCCTGAAAAATCAGATATAGCAAAAAAAATCGATATAAAAGTAAAAGGAGAATATGCAATAAAAATAAGATGAAAACCGAAAAACCATTATTAGGAAGAACAGAAATTACAGAAGAACTTAAATTAGATAAAACACCCTCAAACGAAGATATTAAAAAATCTTTAGCAAAATCAGAAAAGGTAGATGAAAGTTTAATTGTTATAAAAAAAATAGATCAAAAATATGGGAAAGATAAAGTTGAAGTTTCTGCAAATATTTACAAAGATAAAGAAAGTTTAGAATTATTTGAAAAAATCAAGAAAAAAGCAAAGAAAAAAACAGAAGCTAAACCAGGAGAAGCACCAAAAGAAGAACCTGCTGAAAAAAAAGAAGAACCTAAAAAAGAAGAAGTAAAGGAAGAAAAAGATGGCAAAGAAGGAAACAAAGAATAAATTAACAAGTAAAAAGTTTGAAAAATATACTACTAAAGATGGAAAAGTAGAAAGAAAACCATCCTGTCCTAGATGTGGTGCTGGTATTTTCTTAGCTCAACATCAAGGAAGACAAACATGTGGTTCTTGTGGTTATACAATTTTTGAAACAAAAAAGAAAGAAGAAACTAAAAAATAATTTTCTTTTAACAGTTAAATTATTATAAAACTAATTTTGAAAAAACTTTACCTCGCACTATCAGCTTGCCTTTCTAACTCATTTTTCTTAGCAATCGCACTACTTGCAGCATCATTTTTGTAAGCATTTATTATTTCATCAGCTAATGCTCTCTTAACTGTTTTTTTCTTGTTAAAACAAGCAACATAACATCCTTGAACCATCATTCTTAAAACAATATCAACTCTTCTTTGAGGACTACAATCAACAGCTTGTGGATATCTAGCACCACCATATTCAATAGAAGTAATTTCTTCTCTAGGAGCACTATTCTCAACAGCTTTAACAAAAGCTTCAACAGGATTAATTTTCAATTCTTTCTCTACAATCTCAAAAGCTTCCATTACATTTTTATAAGCTCTTAAACTTTTACCAGTATTATGACCACTACTTATCTTATGTTTCTTACCTCTATGACCAGCAACCATTAATTTATTAATTAATCTCTCAACTATAGGATTTTTAGATTTATGAAATCTTATCTTAACATTCCTTCCAGAAGTTTTAGGAACTAATATAGGACTTACATTCATATAACTTTTCAAACCTAAATCAGCTACATTCACATTTGATTCCCATCTATTAAATATTTTCATTCTATTTACATTGATTTTTGGTGAATCTTTCTTAGTATCATTTTTCGTTAACGTTTTCTTAAAAGGTTTTTCTAAAAGGTTCTTTTTCGTAAATGTTTTTTGAGGTAGTTCTTTCTTAGTTAAGCTTTTTTTCTCTTCAACAGGTTTTCCTATTTTGTTACTTAACATTTTTTTATTCATTTTTATCATTTTTCCTTTTTCCGCTAACGCTTTTTCCTAAAAAGGGTTATTTTTTCTAAAAAAGATTATTTACCGTCTACCTTTCTCTATCTTTCCTCTTGTTAAAGCATTTAAACTTTGATCATTAACCTTTATAACTTGCCATCTAATCGCAGGCATATCACCTTTAGCTCTTCCTTTTGTTCCTCCAATACACTCTACAATAACTTCATCGTGTTCATCAATCATCTTAATAGCATTTTCTCTAGGAGCAAAAGCAGTTATCTGTTTACCATTCTTAACTAATTGAACCTTAACACACTTCCGTAATCCAGAATTTGGCTGTTTACATTCTAACTGAACCTTCTCAGTAACTATACCTTTAGCTTGAGGAGAACCTTTCAATGGATCACTTTTCTCTTTCAAATTCAACATTCTTTTCTTAAAATATTGATCCTGCCATCTACTTGTTTTCCTTCTTTTCTTTAGCTTTTTT
>CEPZ01088356.1_pt1 | contig 11592 bp, 16 predicted proteins | sample 530461 | NCBI WGS metagenome assembly CEPZ01 (sample SAMEA2620106, study PRJEB7988) | marine metagenome | isolation source: saline water (ENVO:00002010), including | reverse complement strand
GGCACGTATCACGCAGATATAAACCCAGTTTGCTTACTGGGAGACAAGTCGTGGTATCGCTGGAAGATATGGAAGAGAAAGTACGACAAGCACAGCACTTTTAAGGCAAAAACCATCGCCCCGCCCGAAGCGAGTGTTGTTCGAGAATTGAGCCGTACCAAGGAATACTTGTGTGATGTTTTTGAGGGCGAACCAACGCTAGGTAATATTCAAGATGCCTATGAAAGTAGGGCAATGTTAAGATGGTTTAGGCTTGGAAAGATCAGCCCCTACTTCTTAATTCTCTTTCCACCCACCTCAGAATTAAACGGCTGGGGCGTTGATTTAAACCTCTATCGAGAACACATAAACGGAAATGAGGAAAATTTAAAAGGACTCTTCCTCGATAAATAGCATGTATTAACCAGGAGGTTACATGCTACGCTTAGCACTAGCAATGCTTGTGTTTGCTCCTTCTGCGGTCTACGCTGACGACCATTATGGGGCAGATCATTACGGGCAATACGTTTTAAGCCCTCAGAAGCCAGAGCGGGAACGTCGCGATCAAGGTGTTGATCCGTTCCTAAAAGTTTCTGTAGGGGCTGAAATTCCCCACAGTTGTTCGGGCACGTTAATTTATTATAGCGATGATGGTTACGCCTATGTTATAGGTTGCGGTCATTGCCACGGCTCTGTGGGAAGTAAGGTAAGAATTATCACCTACTTTGTGGGTGACACGCGCGAGACGCGAAAATTTGACGGGGTGGTTGTCGCCATCAGTCAAAAAGAAGACCTCTGTATAATGAAATTCAAACCTGATTTTGAACCAAACTGGGTTCCCATCGGGCAAAAGGATTCTCCATTTTTTAAACCATCAGGTGCTCCAAAGGGCCAAAGAATCGTAGTCACAGGTAGGGATGCTGGCCTTCCGTCAGGAAACCGCGATCCAGCCGCCTACGAAGCGTTTATACGCGAAACAAACGACGATTGGTACTTGCGGTCGCGTCAATCACAATCGCGTGGTGGACGCTCTGGGGGCGGCGTAATGACCGAAGACTGCCGATGGCTAATTGGCGTGAACCACGGGCGAGGTTCGACTGTCAGAGGTATCGGGCACGGTCTGTGGGCACCACTTCATAGAATCCATAGATTTTTGGAAGCCAATCAGCTAGAATGGTTACTCGACGTACAATCGGGCGCACGCACGATCCCCATAGTGGATCACGAAGGAGGACGGAGCTTTGATCGACTTTACATACCCTTGCCAATCGGGACTAATGCCGGTGGGAGTCCAGCACCGCCTGGATATAAATATCCGCCCATTAGTCGCACAAGTCAGATTCCATATTTTAGGCGCAAGGTGCGATGAATACACGACAACAAAAGTTGGAGAAAAAACGACGGCGAAAAGTTAAAAAGTTAAAGCGGAAGGCTAAGCAAAAATTGAAAAGGCGTGAGGCGATGCTTGAGCAGCAGGTTCGCCGTGCGCGTATGCTGGCTAGACGTGCTGATATGCAATATGATCCCAATTATGTCAGAAATGACTATCCCTATGTGTTTACTCCCGATCCTCATTTAAATGCTCGATATAAGCCCCAACCTCCACGTTCCATAGAAACTTGGTGCGATATGGTGGGGTGCGATTATTGGAACCAGCATTGGGGCAAACTTTCGATAGGACGACCCGGCCAATTAGATAGCTGGGTGTATCTGTTAAGAAGTGATGCGTTAATTAAATATGAAACAGAACTTGCGGAAGTCAGAGCAGCCCGGTGTTTTGACGGCGTAGGTCAATCCCCTGTGGAATACAGATAATGACCCTCGAAAGAATTGAAACGCTCAAGGATTTGAAGAAAGTAATACTGGCCTCGAAAGATGAGAAAGAGGCGATAAAAGCAGGCGTTTTAATTACAGAAGACGAATTAAAAAGGCGGGTAGAGGAAAATGATTCCTTCCCGCCTTTTTTCATGGTTAAATCTGGTCCCGACCGTTATCATGTTATGAAATATGAAAACGGCGAACTAGATGTCTGCACAGATTAACGTATCCGTGGATAGTACGGATCATACTTTCTGCGCCAATAATCTTCTGGGTTCTGTCTTAGTCTCTGGCATTGCTGACACATACATCCGGCTCGGTGCCCGTCAACACGAATGTCGATTTGTGCCCCATTCGGATATTGTCTATATCTAAAATGCTCACCCCCTGGCTCATGCTCGTCTTCAAAATGATGCCACACAGCCCATCCCATGAATACTGCCAACACGATTACCATAAAGACCAAAAACCCTTTTACAAAATCTTCGGACATGCTTTCCTCCCTAAAGTGGGTAATACTTTATTTATATTCAAACGGGCCGGTCCACAGATGTTCCATTATGGGCCAGCTAATTACAAGACGGCGATTTGATTCCTCAGCTAACGCCATAGCGCTGAATACGGAGTAAAGGCGGTTACATAGACCAGTCTTGGGGTTGATTACTAAAATCCTTTCGGATTCTAAATTTACCTTCCCCGTCTTTGAACGTGCCATATGGTTCCTCCTTGAATCCTAATTTGCCGTATAGTGCCCGCGCGTGGTCATTGCCATCTCTTACATCGCCACGCATATATGCTGTGCCGATCTTTTCTGACCGTTCAATTAACTTAGCGGTCAATGCTCTGCCAATCCCTCGGCCTCGCATCTCTGGTGAAACAGCCATCGTTGTAAAATTAGAAAACTGCTGTTTGTCTTTGAATTGTAAGCGTGCGGCAGCATAACCAACGACCTTTCCCTGCCACGTTGCCACAATGAACGGGTTCCTTCCGTTGCATAATCTTTCAAAGTAATGCGGCTCTTGTTTGGATTTCAAGCTGGCATTAGCTAACGCAACGACTTGGGCAATATCTTGCGATTCGCAGTCGCGATATAGAATTTCTTTTTCGTTTGTTTCGAGCCAAGTTTTGAACATTAGTACCAACGCATAGAGGTTGCGATCAACTTTGTAATTTCATCAACAGGCTGACTGGGGAAGAAATACTGGTCTTTGTCAGACGGCATAATTTCCCATCTCCATTTGCCAACCGGAGTTTCGATGTTTCGGTTTGTGGCTCTGATCTTGCCTGTTTCTGGATCGAAGCTCACTAATGTTTCGTTTTGGATTACTCTTTGGTGATCTGGGGCTTCTACGCCTTGACCTCTTAGATTTAATTTTATAATATACTGGTGTTCGTTGACCTTCCTGATGTGGTCAAAAAGGAATATTGTCCTACCGGATTTTCTGATTTCGTTGGTCATGGAAACCACCAAATCCTCTAGCCCCTTGTAATCTTTCGCGGGTGAGTCTGGTTCTGATTTGTGTACTAATTTAAGCTGTTGCTTTAATTCCTGCGCGATGAATTCTTCGTTCCCACCGTAGCCACCTCGATTTATCAGGAAGAGCTTTTTGGCTATCCAAGTAGGCGTACCCTCTAAATCGTGTCCCAAACGAGAGATTTCTACATGGAGATCGGGCATTACAAATACTCTTAATGCACCTTCGCCTTCGCCCCACTCTACTATGTTGACGAATCTGCTTTTGGCCTCTTTCCCCTCGATTTTAAATGAACCCAATCTTTTTGTAATGTGTTCTAAATCTAAAAGGTGGATGGGTTTGTTGGGATCAATACGAGTATGGAAAGCGGAACGTCTCTGGACTTCGGGGGTCATTTTTTCACCCTCAAAGCCGAACACGTCTTTCCATCTCTGCTCGTATTCGTTCAAAAGCCAATTTTTAAAATCCATGTCTTTCCTCTCTGGATTATTTATGCTAAAATGCGTCAAATATGAATCTGAGGGATAAAATGAAGCATATAATATCTGCCCAACAGTTTTCTAAGACCAGGATAAATGATTTAATTGAAAAAGCCAACTCGTTAGAAAAAAACGTACCTATGCTTCCCTTGTGGATAAAAAACACAAAAAGCTGCCGGGTCGTTAATTTTTTCTGCGAACCATCAACCAGAACCCGTATTTCCTTCGATGCCGCCGCTCAATCCCTCGGCCAGCAAGTTCTGACAATTGCTGACAAAGAAGGCTCTTCTATCAATAAGGGTGAAACTCTCGACGATTCCATTAAAACCTTGGGTCGTTACTCAGATTGCATCGTTCTTAGGCATGGGGAAGCTGGCGCTGCCCACCGAGCATCCTGTGTATCTAGCGTTCCCATTATTAACGCTGGTGATGGGGATAACGAACACCCCACCCAAGCCTTGCTAGACCTATTTACCATTTCTAAAAAAATGGATATAGAGGGCGTAAAAGTTTTAATTGTGGGTGATCTCAAGTATGGTCGCACGGTTCACTCTTTAATTCCCATGTTACATCAATATGGAGCCAAGATTTACGTTGCTAGTGATAGACAGTTAGCTTTGCCGCCTGAATTACAATCAGGCGTTATTGTCACTGATATGGGTGACGGTTCACCTCACCCGCGTACATCCGAGGTTTTGAAAACCGTTGATGTGGTTTATATGACGCGAGTGCAAAAGGAGAGGGTTTTTGGACTCGACTCTGGCTCTGGTACGGTGATGAACCCGCATCCAATTACAATAAACCCCCGCACAATTGAGCTTATGCAAGACGATGCGATTGTTATGCACCCCGGCCCCAGAAACAACGAAATATCCTCAGAAGTAGATGATAACCCAAGGATGGCAATGTTCGATCAGGCGGAAAATGGCTTATACATGAGGATGGCTATATTAAATGAGGCGTTGGGCCTAAATATGGTATGAAGAATTACGCTATCTTTGTAGAAGACCGAGATGGTGAAGATGCCGTCAATCGCGTTTTAACAACCTTGGGGATTGATCCTGAAAATGCGGATCGTGCTATGGATGATCCGTTGGATGTATTCACAAATAAAGACGAGTTAAAAAAAGAACTCCCCCAAATGCAGATTGACCCGAACGCTAGAGCCGCAGCTTTGAGTGCTATTGATGATGGAAAGATGCCCCTTAGAGATTTTGTTGCAATATTAAAAGGCAAAGACCAAGGAGAAGAACCCAGCAATAATGACCCACTACAAGTGACCGGATCGCCTGTGGGATTCATGCCGGGTGGAGGAACAGCAGACTCACCCACTCCCGTACAATAAGGCACATATGAAAGCGTTATTATGTAACCCAGCTTTTTTTGGTATCGAATATTCTATAAATCCCTGGATGAATCCTTCCAATGACGCTAACCGGGCAACTGCGATTGCTCAATGGGGGTATCTTCGAGATAAGCTAGAAGATTTGGGCGTTGATTTACATTATATGGAACCACAAAACGGTTTGCCAGATATGGTCTTTACGGCCAACGCGGGCGTGGTCGCGGGGGATAAATTTTATCCTAGCCGATTTAGACATCCCGAAAGGCAAGGTGAAGAGGGTTATTTTATAAACTGGTTTGAGAAAAACGGATACGAAATACACGACATAATTGTTGAAAGCGACGATGATCTTTTCTGTGAGGGAGCGGGCGACATTCTTGAGGCTCACGGGGTTTACTGGAATGGTCATGGTTTCCGAAGCGACCCAGCCCCAGGATTTAGAATTTATAAAGAGAGCTTCAAAGACCACTTCCTAGCGAATCTCAAACTTACTTGCCCCGACTTCTATCATCTCGACACTTGCTTGTGTCCACTTAAACGCGGCGTAGTAATCGCTAATCTCCATGCCTTCGATGAAGAATCTGCCGGTTTGATAAATTATCTAAGCGATACAGTCATCCAGCCACCCGAAACTGAATGTCGCAATTTTGCCTGTAATTCCGTCGTTCTCGACGACGATGTAATTATGCCGGATGGTTGCCCGGCCACTGCTCGCGAAGTTGAAAAGCACGGTTTCAAAGTTCACCACGTTCCCATGTCAGAATTTATAAAATCTGGCGGGGCTTGTAAGTGTCTTACTCTGTTCATTTAATCGGTGAACTAACCCTGTCATACTTCGGCTGAACTGATTTTACTGATCTGTGTCCCATCAGAATTAGCCATATTCCTCTCGTCATAGTGCCAGAGCAAAAGAGTTGCCTTTCGTTCTGATCCTCTACTTCGAGGCCCAGTTCACGAACAACATCCTTCGCTTCTTCCATATCTTCCACTTCAATCATAACGCCATTTTCAAATCCCGTCATAGGGATGGGTTGAGGCGACTGCCTCTTGGCTGGCGTGGCTATAATTAAAGCAGTTATAGCAATTCCAATGAAGAACATCAGCCATCTTGCGTCTTTGTTCATCATTCTCCAAAAAATATTATGTAAAGCCCAAGGAGTATAAATAACCCTCCTGTGAGCCAATCCATGTACGCGAAGTTCTTGAGATCAAAGTGCATCATGGCGGCTTTGGCAATCAAAATCCCTGCCACCAGAGCGATCATATTCCCGGCCACGGTGCCGATTATAACTTTGGTCATATCCCCGCTATACATCTGCAAACCAATGGTTCGGACCACGCACGGCAATTCAGCAATAAACACGATCAGAAAGATTTTCCAGAGGTTCATGCAGTATATAGGTTTACAAGAGGCATTAGAACAAGTAGAATGCAGCATGAAGAATGACCCATTACTCCTATTCTCCGACTGGATGGACGAAACAGTGTCCGAAAAAGTGCTTTACATTATGCGCGGAACCCCCGGTAGCGGTAAGTCTTGGGATGCCAAGCGCTTAGCGGGATACGTGCAGGATGCCGGTGGCGAATGGATCGAACCAGAAGAGGGGGAAGTTGGCCCAATTTACTCTGCGGACGATCTGATTAGCACAGACCCCGAAGAGTATAAGCAAATCTACGCTGCTGCTAAAAGGGATAATTCCATCGGCAGAAAACTCGGTGGTTGGCATCGTGAGTGCATGAGGCTGACTGTTGAGGCGATGCGAGAAGGTCGTTCACCTATCGTGGTCGATAATACCAATCTCAAGAAAAGAGACGTTCGCCCTTACGTTGAAATGGCTATCGAGCATGGTTACGAAGTCCAATTCCAAGAACCAACTTCAAGTTGGTGGGCTGACATTCGGCCTTGGCTGACGCAGAAAAACAATGATCGGGCGCTAGACCGCGCAGCCGACAAGTTAGCGTATCGTAACAGCCACGGAGTCCCAGCCGCCGCGATCAAAGGAATGCTGCAACGCTGGCAGGATATGAAAATTGAAGATTTTTAATCTTTCTTGAGAAGCGCCCAACAAAGGAATCGAAGGCCCTTCTTCTCTATCGAGATTTTATCTAGGGAAAATCCTTCTTCTAGGTGAGAATTAACTTCTCTCTCGAATCGCTTTACCCCAAACCGGAATAAGGCTACTTGTGTAATTAACTTCATAAATACCTCCTTGTTATGACGTATTTATGGTTTAATTTCTCAAAAGTCGTAGCCACCCAATTCAAAATCGCTCGCCATCATCTTCTCTACGATTTTCCTCGTACTTGGCGTGTGATACTCTCGGTAATGCTTGTGCCTGCTCTTCTTCCTTCTCTGTATGACACCCGGCTTTAATTTTAATTTCTCTACAAGCCGAGGCCACTCTTCGGGCAAATCTTCTACCCGAAGTATTTCTGTCACAAGCTGCTCGCCTTCCTCAAAGGCGAAAAAGTCTATCCCAATCGGAGGCCACAGACCGTCAGTTACGTTTTTGCAAAATACGTTTTCAAGCCAGTCGGGGAATGGATCAGGGTGTTTATTCCATGTGTACCATGACACCATACGATCATAGGGGTTGCGAATAAAGGTAAATGAATAGCAGTCGTCCCAATTAGGAACTATCGTTTTAGCAAAGCGTGCTGCCGCGTGATTAAATCTTGGATTGGTCCAGCTACCGTTGAATCCGCCGTCTCTGTGTATTGTGGCTCGCGTTGGACGACGCTCTTCAATCATATGTTGGATCGAACTACTGGCGCACTTGGGATTGGCAAGAAAGCAAAAGTCTGCGGAGTATATCAAAAGCTATAATCTCCTAATATTAAATCCTTCTTAAAGAATCTTTCTACAATTTGTCTTGAGGATTTGTCATAATATGTTATGTATGGCCTGTGTTCCGTTCGATTAAGGTGCAAAGGTTTGTCGTTTTTCAACGATAGTAATTTGGCGATTCTCGGCCACTCTTGACTTAAATCCTCTATCCTTAATATCTCAGTTACCAGTTGTCGTCCTTCTTTGTCAAAAGCAAAATGGCGGATACTTGGTGGAGCAAACTTCTTCTCCCTCACACTGCTCAGCCAATAGCTTTTTATCCACTTTTTAAAGGGCGTTTTTTTATTGTTTTTAAGTCGATACCATGCGTGCCACGACACCATACGCGCGTATGGATTGCGGATTGTCGCAAGTGAATAGATGGAGTTCCAATCGTCTATGGCCGGGCTTAGATAGCGAGCGCCTACGTGGTTGTAGGAAGGTGATGCCCATTTCTCAGGAGAACTGTCTAAGGTGGTATTGTTTATTTCTATTTCGTGCGAGCAATAATCAACAACTGCCTTTTGAATAGAACTGCTTCCGCATTTTGGATTAGCCAATACACAGAACTGCCCTTTTGAATAGATCATATTTTAATTACAAAGCATTGTCCTGTGGGCAGGTATATCTTCTTGTCGAAGCATTCGTCCACGGCCTTCTTTGCACCTTTACAACTTAAAGCCCCATAATCATCAAATAAAATAACGCCCCCTGTATTCATGCGGGGCCAAAAGTATTTATAAGCGTCTATATGGCTTTGGTAAAGGTCTGTGTCAATATGCACAAAAGAAAATTGAGTTTCTAATTCCTCGGCAGTTGCAGGGAAAAAGCCTTTGTAGAATTTAAGGTTCCGGTGGCCCTTGAGAAATCTTTTCACATCTTTAAAATCAGATGCAAATTGACCCTTGCGGTGCCCATCACCATGTTCTCTTTCTGGCTCAGGGAGTCCAGCAAAGGTGTCAAATAGGTGGATTTTTTTATCTTTGTCTGCGAATAGAGCAATGAGTTTTGCGGTCCCGCCTCTGAATACACCCACTTCCGCAATGTCACCCGGCACGTCTCTGGTAAATTTAACGCACTCATAAAGACTGTGGAGTTTAATTGGATTGACTAGGCTCCGTCCATCCACTAGCTCAACTACTTTGGCGAAACGGCCCTCGCTCCACGGCTTCCATGTATTCTTTTGCTTGCTGAACATTAAAAATCAAACTTTTCTTTTATGATGACCTTGTGGCCTTCTTTCTTGAGAATCCTCATGCGCTTACGCGAGTGCATTAGTAGATAGTCGTTAATGTTGAAGATGAAGTCGTAATATCTCAACACTTCTTTATCATCGGCGGTTCTCAAACCACGGCCCATTCTTTGAATGATAATATGTTCTGCCTTGCCACCAGCAGCGTTAATTAGGTTGTGAATAAAAACATTGATTCCTGCGTTAAATATGCCTTGTGTGGCGATGGCAACCACATTTCCCTTGGCTTTCTTCAACTTGTCGATCACGAATTGACGGGTTTCCAGGTCATCTTTACCTTGTACCCACAATGCGCCAGGGATCATTTCAGACAAAGCATCCCCGTGCGCGATACGCTCGACCAAGATGAGCGTCCTGCCTTTTTGTTTCACAGCTAGGTCACGAACCGTTTCGTGGAAGAATAAAGACTCAGCAATGCCTTTGGTAACTGCTTCTTGATAGACCGCATATGGAAGATTAGGCTCATCTATGTTATAAAAAGTACAATCCGAAGCTGATAGGATTTCACGGTTTTGAAGTAACTCAGTAGTTAAAATCTTCTTGGGATTGTCGGCTGCATCTGTTTGAAAGACTGGTCCGAAATAACCTTTGACGTTATATTTTTGAACCTTATCTTTGCCCCCGAACTTAAAAGGCGTGGCACTTACTGCTATTCGGACATTTGCCCCTTTTAATTTATTATAAAACTTCTTAGGCTGTTTAGACATCATATCATGGATTTCGTCCACGATGAGAACTTTAAAATGGGGGAGGATTTTTTCTATCTTGTGCAATGACTGGACCGTGGCACAGGTGATAACATCAGGATTTTTATGTTTGTCATAAAGCCGTCCTACGTTCTCAAAGCCCCAATCCATCATTTCCTGATAATTCTGCTCGACAAGGCCCTTTCGATTGGCAAGGAAGAGAGTAGGCGTCTTTGGCGGCAGCGCCTTCATAATCCCGATCATAATGGCTGTTTTGCCAGCAGAGGTTGGAGCAAAAATAACGCCCCTGCTGTGTCGGATGGCTTGGTTGATTAAATCCACCTGATAATCGTAGAGGTCCATGCCCGGCAGGAATTCCTCATTGATTTCGTCTATGCCCCACTCGATCTGTCCACGTTCATCTTTGATTTTATATTCTTCACCAAGGAGTTTTAACCCAGTGGTGACTTCGGGCAACAATCCTGTCAAGAATTTACCAGTTTTCTTGCTCAGAAAATCAACGTGTCCATCCCACCGCCCTTGCTTATAAAGGGTGCTGTGGTAATAGCCACGCTGCGGGTGTCTTAAAGCCCTGTAGAATTTGCTAAATATCTTGGGGTTCTCGCAGTACAGGGTGCAATAATCATTGCGGGCTTGAATAAAGTTCATATTCATATTATATCGTCCAAATTAAAAGATTTCTAGTGTAAATAAGATAATGAATTTCCATGACTGGCACTCACGAAGAATGTTCGCTGAAGTCTCACAAGACGTTGTAGACAAGGTGACAGACTGGATTGGCGAGAAAGATAGGCCATTTGACAACCTTTTTGGGGATAAATGGCGTATTGTGATACCGTTGCGCGATCCCAAGATGCTCGATTTTAGAGATAAACTGGAAGAAGACGGTTTCGAGGTCGATTTAGACGCCGGTAAGGTCTATCGAACTATTAAAAACCAACGAGGCGAAAGTCGCCGCGAACAGAATATCGGACGAGCCATAGGGAAATCTAAAAAATTCACCAAATCTGACTTAGATTGGTGGAGCACAGTCGCCGCTCAAAAAGACAAAACCGAATTTGACAAGTTTAAAATTGTCCTATCCAGACATCCCATTGATGTCGTCAGAATGAGCGATCATCGCAACATTTCGTCCTGCCATTCTCAGGGCAGTGATTATTTTAGATGCGCCGTTGCAGAAGCAATGGGTCATGCGCCCATAGCCTATTTAGTTAAATCAGAGGATATTAAATCTGAAGATGATTGGCTTCAACAATCAGAGATATTTCAAGATAGCCAGGGGTATCACAATAGTCGAAATGTTTCTGGGATCACCCCTGTAGCTCGCCTAAGACTTAGGCGGTATGAACACAAGGATGATGGCTATGAAATAGCCATACCGGAGGAACGTGTTTATGGTAGTGATAAATCTGGATTTTTAGACAGTGTTTTAGATTGGGCGCGGCAAAACCAATCACAGGTGTTAGAAGATGAGCCTGATATGGACGAGTTCTTCCGCACGGGCGGGAGCTACCAAGATAATCCAGACAGCGATTTATTTAACCAGTTCTTCGATACTGAAAATAGTTACGGCAATGTAGATCACGAAGGCGAAGAAGAGGATGAATACGCTGGTCAAGCGGAAATGTGGGAAGAAGAGTGTGAAAATATAACTGAAGAATTTAACAAAATATTAAAACATTGTGGGGTTTGGTATTCTGTTGAGGAAAT
>CEPZ01088345.1_pt1 | contig 11604 bp, 9 predicted proteins | sample 530461 | NCBI WGS metagenome assembly CEPZ01 (sample SAMEA2620106, study PRJEB7988) | marine metagenome | isolation source: saline water (ENVO:00002010), including | reverse complement strand
GAAGTTTGCTTTTACACCTTCCCCATAAACGAGTGGAGGGCGAATAATGACGACTTCTAAGCCTGTTTCCCTTCCTAACGCCAATAATTGTTCTTCAGCCTCCGCCTTAGATTTACCATAAGGGTCTTCAGGCTTTGGTACATCTGTGGCACTGAATGCCTTTTGATCTGTCGTACTTTCGCCGTTAACTTTAATTGAACTAATAAAGATAAAACGTTTCACTCCTGCCTCAACAGATTGTTTGGCAAGATTTAATGTCCCCTCGGTATTAACTGCTCTGAACTCTGCAAGTGGTTCTACCGAAGTATCCTTCATCACATGAACTCGAGCAGCTGCATGCACAACGACCGATACCCCTTTTAAGGCATCAGCATAGCATGATTGAGCATCTATATTTGATTTGAAAAATTGACCTTTAGAAGACGGTTTTCGTCCTAATAAATGTAGTTGCTCACCCTCTAATTCTTTCAACAGACAATTACCAACAAAACCACTGTAGCCAGTCAGGAGTATTTTCATTTGTTACCCTTATATATCTCTAGGTGTCGAGCGATAACATCATTAATATCAAAACTACGTTCAGCTAACGCTCTACCAGCCTTACCCAATTGTAGCCTTAAATGTTCATCTTCTAGCAACTTTGAAATTGCATCAACTAACCCCGGAACACTTTTCTTTTCAACCAGAAGCCCTGTTTCATTAACCTCTATTGCATCTCTGCACCCAGGGACATCAGTTGTAACAACGGCTCTCCCACATGCAGCAGCTTCAATTAAGCTTTTTGGTAAGCCTTCTCGATAAGATGGTAGTACCATAATGTGCGATTTTGGAATAACCTGGTTAATATTCTTGGAATATCCCCAATGCACGACAGCACCACTACTGATTTGTGCCTCTAGCTCTTGCGCTGTTAGTGAATTCGGATTATGTTCATCAATGTCACCAACTAGCACAAACTGCGTATTATAACGCTTTTTTAGTTCGAGAGCTGCTGAGCAAAACTCAAGGACACCTTTATCTTTTAAAAGCCGAGCTAAAAACATAACTGTTTTTTGTTCACCTTGCACAACCGGCTCTGGTGAATACTTAAATTCTTTCAAGCATACACCTGAGCCCCGGATCAAAATACACTGTTTTTTATCAACTATTTTGCCCTTGAGGAAAATTGATTCATCACTTCTATTTTGAAAAATGACTTTAATATTTTTGCCGAAAGCCAATTTATACAGTCTTTCAACAAAAAATCTTAATACTTTAGATTTGAGAGACTCATCAATAAAAACAAATCCCAACCCTGAAATAGACGCGACTCTTTTTTGTACTCGTTGTAACCTTGTCACAAGGCCGCCATATATAGCACCTTTGATCGTTACCATGTGAGCAACATCAGGGGAGACATTTTTAACGACTTTATACAGCCTCCAAACAGCTAAAAGCTCATTCTTCAAATTTGTGCCACTCCTTGACAAAGGTATTGCATGTACTTTTATTCCATAACCTTCGAGCTCGCTTTGCTTATCCGTAACAGCACAAGCGACATGCACTTCATAGCCTTTCTCGATCGCTTCCAGCGCAATTGGTAATCTATGTGAAATGAAAAACCAATCTACATTCACTATAAAAAGTAACTTTTTATTCATTTGAAAAACACACTTTGTAATTTTGTAATGTTAGAGTTAGATTCTCGATTAGAAACCCATAAATTTAACTCTAACTTCATCGTCAAAATTTTAAATTATAGAGCTCTGCTTATTACGCTCACTGTCCCTAACTCCTAGTCCCACAGCAATCACATATAAAGCAATAAAAGGGAATCTATATCTGGACAACGTTCCATCATTAGAAACAACCAAACCATATAAAGTAAACGCAAAGACAATGAATGACACCCAAAATAACACCAAGAACTTGTCGTATTTGTAGGCTTTTCTTGTAAACACAATCAAGTAAAGAAATATGAGGATATTACTTGTCGCCTGTACTAATTGGAACGCGTTTGTGGCATTCCAAATATATGGAGAAAACATAAAGCGAACAGCAGAACTAGTTCCTTCATGAAAAATATCTACAACCCCGCCCAAGTCACGGTAACCACTGGGGTCTCCACCATCTTCAAAGTACATAGCTCGACGATAAAAATTAATATCATCTAAAACAAATGATGCGAAAAGCATAAATAAAATAACAGAAATAACCCAAAATGAGAAAAGAGAACTGAGCTTAACCCTATCTCCCTGCTTTAAAAACACAGAATAGCCTATGACCAAGAACAGCATAATCAGGAAGTTTTGAAATTTTATTAACAATAAAAAAGACAACACTAGAATACCAAGAAGGTACATTCTTTTGTAAATAAAACAAAAACCTAAAACCATATTGATAAATATAAGTGTATCTCTCAAAGCCAAAGAGGTATACATAACCATATCTGGATACAGAATTAGAAAGAACCCTACAGCATTAGGAATTTGGAACTTTCGAACTAAAAATATCACCAATAAGAAAAACATTAACTTATTGATAAATCCAATGGCTATCACATTACTCACAAAAGGGACAGGTACCATTGATAAAAATAAGCTTGAGTAATAAACCGTGCTTGATGTGTCCTGCTCAACTATCCCCTCCCTAAACTGCATTAGAGAGTCCAAATAGTTAAATTGATCTGGCATATATTCAGGAGAAATCAAAACCCCATTAAAAACAAAGGGTGTCAAGCAGGATAGATACATTAATACAATATAGGTATTATCTAGCAGCTTCAAATAGAGCGCCAAAGTTACTAAAAGTACTAAAATACTTAAATGAACAATATTTTCAAAAAGAAATAACTCCAACACTCCCCCTAAAATACTAAAGCTTCAAAAAACAAAAATTTAAATACAATTTGAAAGCATCACTTATGATGCTTTTCATACCAAGCTTGGAACATTAATACATCCCATAATTGATATTGCCAGTTTCGCTCACCTTTAAGATGCTGATTCCACATATCATCGATCAAATCAGCATCAAAGAACCCTTCAGCTTGTAACCTTTTTTTATTCAATAGTTCACTTGCCCAAAGCTTTAAAGGTCCACGTAACCATGAATCCAAAGGAATTCCAAACCCAGTTTTTGGTCGTTCAATTAGCTCACGAGGCACATATTTAAATAAAATTTTTCTTAAACAGTCTTTTGTACTCGAGCCATTAAGCTTCGTAGAGAAGCTTTGCTTCCACGCATGCTCAAAAACGGTATGGTCTAAAAAGGGAACTCTTGTCTCAAGTGAATTAGCCATAGCAGCACGATCAACTTTTACTAATATATCGTCTGCCATGTAAGAAACTGTGTCTAATGCCATCATCTTCAATATCGGGTGATTAACATTTGGAATACGAGCAACATCCGTGAGTGCGGTCTTCGGTTCGCTTGAACCTAAAACAACGTTTTCGGGGTTATGCCAATGTGATACTAAACCCTTATATAACTCGTCTATACTAGCGCAGGAGATAACTGTTGCCGCTTTATGTAGCTTATCACCCAAATTTCTCATTTTATACTTAGCAGGTAGCAACACATTAAGTTTGTTCCAAGCTGCTACAGGTACAGACGTAAATACTTTACCTACGGCTTTTCGTAAAAATAACGGCGTTTTATTTAAACGGCCCCAAAGGCTATTTGTCAGTAAATAACGGTTATAACCACAAAATAGCTCATCACCAGAGTCACCGGAAAGTGATACCGTAACATGCTCTCTAGCCATTTTAGATACTAGATATGTTGGGATTTGAGAGGAATCTGAAAATGGTTCATCATAAATATCTGCAAGCTCATGTACAACTTTAAGCGCATCATCAGCCGACACATATAACTCTGTATGCTCAGTGCCTAAGTGCTCAGCAACTTGTTTTGCGAATTCAGCTTCATTGTAGCCTTCTTCTTTAAAGCCGATAGAAAAAGTTTTTATTGGTCTTTCTGACATTGACTGCATTAGCGATACAATTAAAGAGGAATCAATCCCTCCAGATAAAAATGCACCAAGAGGAACATCCGCCATCATTTGCCTGTTAATCGCTGTTTTTAATGTTTCCTCAAGTGACTCTACGGCTTCTTCATCATTATTAAATTCAGAGGCATCATCTTTAAAAGAATCATATGGTGACCAATACTCTTGATGTTCTAACTTGCCTTCTTTATAACAAGCAATTGTACCTGGCATTAGTTTAAAAACACCTTCGTAAATAGAGTAAGGTGCTGGAATATAATTATGCCTCATTAACAACGCGAGCGAATCTCGTGATATTTCGGCCTTGAAATCAGGGTGTGCTCTAAAGCTCTTAGTTTCAGAACCAAAAATAAACATCCCTGCTTGTTGTGCATAATAAAGTGGTTTTTCACCAAAGCGATCTCTGGCTAAATAAAGCGATTTATCTTCTTTATCCCAAAGCGCAATTGCAAACATACCAATTGCTTTTTCCAGAGTTTTTTTCAAGCCCCACAGCTCAATCCCTGCCAATAGGGTTTCGGTGTCTGAATGTCCATTCCAATTTATAGAAGAACCGCTCTCTCTCTCTATTTGCTCTCTAATATCATTATGGTTATAAACCTCTCCGTTGAACGCAATGACAAACCGATTATTTGCTGATTCCATTGGCTGATTACCAGCAGGCGATAGGTCAACAATAGCTAAACGACGGTGAGATAAGCCTACTTGATCAAGGTTACAACTCCACGTGTCTCCACTATCAGGACCACGTGAAAATATGGCATCCCCCATAGAGGATAAAATATCATCGGCATTAGATGGAAAATTAGCAGAATATTTGAACCCAGAAAAACCGCACATACATTACCTTTGTATTATATTTTTAATTACAGAGCCAAGCTCTTTTAAACTCTTTGATCATACTTTCAACATCAAAGTTATCCCTCACTCGATTCGAAGCCAACTGACATCGCTGAGACCATTCTTGTGGCTTTGTCTCTAGTTCAGATATTGCTTCACTGAGCGCATTTGAAAACTTTTCAGGATTTTTTGGTGGCACGATCCAGCCTGTTTGACCGACAATATGACTAGCATCCCCAACGTCAGTACTAACACACGGTACACCTGATGCCATTGCTTCAGCCAAAACATTAGGAAACCCTTCCATTACACTAGATAGCAGATGGATATCTAACGTTTTCATAAACCCCGGCACATCATTAGTTTGACCATCTAATTTAATTTTATCTTGGAGATTTAATTCATTAATTTTGTTTACTAAAACTTCATTTTGAGGCGTTAAACCAAATCCTACTAAGTGGCACACCCAATTTTCATGCTTTTTATTTAAAAGATGCAAAGATTCAAGCAAATTATTATGATCTTTTTGGTGTGTATATCTACCTACCATTCCAAGCTTTAAAACTTGCGAAACACATTTTTGGTAAGATGCACTTAACGCATCATCTGAAAAAACAGAAAAGTCATAACCATTCCTAACCAAAGTTAGCTTCTTTGAAGAGTAGCCTAACTCCCGATGCGCAGATACTGCTGCTTCTGCACAGCAAATTATTGCTGTAGGAACGAGATTTGAAAGTAACGCGCAAACCTTGGTTATAACCTTTGTAGAAAGCTTTTCTTCCGAAACGTTTGAGGTTCTTACTCCCCAGCATACACTTTTAACACCACATAACCTAGCAGCCACACCACCTATTAAATCTGGATGATACAACCAAGTTTGCACAACGTCAGGCTTATTAGCTCTGATTATTTTTATCAAATTCCAAAATGCAGATAAGCTAAACTTGCCTCGTTCTATCGATAATGATAGAACTTTAACACCTGAGTCCTCCAGAAGTGAGAAATACTTTCCGCCATTGATAAAGGTCAAAACAACATGTTCGGCATCTTTATCACGTTTACACATTCTGTATAAAACACCTTCGGCTCCTCCATCACCTAACTCGGTAATGATGTGCAACACTTTTACTTTATTGGCTTTATCCAAAACAACTCCAGACATTAAAGAGCTTATTTAAAATCTTCATTAATCATTTCTTTAACTATCAATAATTATTGAAAGCTAAAAATTTCTTCTAGCAACTTATTTGGAGAGAAGTATCTTTCCGCGAACACTTTGGACTCCTCAGATATTGTTTTTCTATATTCATCATCCAGAAGTGCATGCAGTGATTCTGATATTTGTTCAGGTGTCTTCGCATCCAACACGGGCGTGTCCGAAGGCCAAACCCCTGACTTTATTGAAAGCTCAGCATTTGCAATTAATGGTTTACCTAGCCACAAAGCATATCCACCTATTGCGGCAATCCAATGCTTCCCGACTTGATCAAAACATATATCAGCCTTTCGATATAACTTTAGAAGTTCAGAAAACTTCATCTCAGAATGCCACTGTATAAGCGACTCTATGCCTAATTCTTTACAAAGCTCCTTAGCTTTTTGAACATCGGGTCCCTTTTCGACAAAGTGAACTTCAATATCTTTGTATTGTTTATAAAACTCGGCGATACCTTTAATAATAATATCATTTCCTTTTGAATACATTTGGTTGCCTTCTGTGAAGGTTTCAAATAAAAACCTAACACCTGAAAAAACAACTAACTTCCCTTCCCTTTGCTTGAAAGTCCGATCTTCTTTAATTAATGGTTCAAACGAGATATCGTACCTTTCATGGTATTTAACGCCACTCTTGATAAGCTCATTAATAACAATATCGCCTCTATCATTGAACTTCTTTGGAAAATATATAACTTTATCCGAATTTTCCAAGCCATTATATTGTGTGCTAACTACATGCCTAATTAACTTTGAAGAAATGGTTTTAGGCAGAAACTTAAAAAAAGACATACCACTGAAAGAATCTATCAACTGATTGTCTTCACTTTTATCAGCCCAAGAGTCAAGGTCACTACCGTGACTCAAAGCGATTACATTGTGTGCTTTATTCTTAAGGCTAGGTGCCAAAGATATAAAAAAACCATTCAAGACATAAAGCTGAGGAGTTTCATCTGAAAAATTACGAACCTTCTGCTCTATGAACTTTGAAAATCCGGCTTTAGCAAATGGCAAGAATAGCTGACTACTTAGTTGCAACTCTTTTATCCAGGATGGATATGGGTAACTAATATCTTGAAAATGGCTCTCGGGTCTATTTAAATGATCATCAAAATGAGCATCCACAAAATACAACACTGGATAACCAAGTTTCTTGAGCTCAATAGCGTACATCATAGGCATCGCATTCATTGAACCAAGAAATACAATTGGACCAGCATCTTTTTTTAAAATTATTTGACTCATGATACTTGACAACCTCTCATTTTACTGAAAACAAAACTTCTGTACGACGAAAACAAAAATGCAATCACAACCGAAACACTTAGTATCAGCATCAAATAAATAAAATCTAGTACCCTATTGTCGAAGTTAACTTGTACAAAAGACGTAATATACATGAATGCCAACGAAGGCAAGGCTACTAATAAGCAATCTTTGAACAACCACTCAAAATGAAGCCCTGGAAATAGCTTATGATGTACATACCCAACCCAGAAAAATAGATAGATAAGATTAATTGCCACCCAGGTTACACCTGCACCAAATGCACCATAGTGCTGAGCAGCAACAATGATAGAGGGGATTAATACAAACGCGGAAGCTGCATTCCCAAGGAAATGGTATCTGAGATTTCCAATTGCATATTGTAAATAATACGGAAAAGCAGTAACTAAGAGTAAGCCATTGCCAAATGAATATAATTTTAAAATCGGGCTCACTTGCTCTGTAATCTCTGCGTCGCCCGTCCAAACATAAATTAGCTTTTCAGCATAAATAACCATTAAAAAAGCCACAGACCCTGCAAATATGCAAACCAACTGAGTACTTTTTTTATACACTGAAATCAACTCTGAATTTTTTTTTTCCGAGTATAGACGAGCCATTCTCGGCATTATTGCATTACTCACGGGGCCACTAACGACAAGAACACCACTAGCAACCATAACAGCAAGTGAAAAAAAGCCATATTCATCTAACGGTAAAATACCAGACAATATTAACTTGTCCGACTGAGTTATCAAAACCCATACAAATGAAGTAAATGCGATAGTCAATGAAAATTTAAGGATAGGCTTTACTGGTTTTATCGACCAACCTAAACTTTCCGAAGCTTCATTTGAGTTTGGTATAAGTTTTTTACTAATAACGTATAGGCCTAGTAACTCTAATACTGCAACAACGAGTTGGTGCAAGAAGAATATTTCAGGTGTAAAGCCAAACATTCCCATAGTTACGAAAACAATAACAAAGCGTAATGTTGCGATCACAACATTAAAAGCGCTTAGCAACACTATCCTTTCGAAGCCAGTTATCACTCCACGGTATAGGCCACACAACCAACGCAGGGCTACACTTACTCCCATAACTTCTACAGCAAATACTACTTCGTTTTGAGAGAGCTCTTTAAAATCTAACCATTTCAGAGCAATCGGCTCTGCAAAAACCCAAAGAGACACTCCTCCTAGCAAAGCAATACCAATGAATATCAAACTTAAAGCCCTAAAAAGCCGTAGGTAGTTTAGAGCAGGTGTACTCCCCCCATAATACCTTGCTGTTTCACGGCTAATTGTCGGTGTTAGACCAAAATCTAACATAGCAAACCATGCTTGTAACATAGCAAAAAATCCAATTAGGCCATAGGCTTCAGCGCCCATATATTTGATATATATAGGGAGTATAAAGATACCTATACCAGTTACATATAACTGGCTTGCGTAATTAGCTAAAATATTTAGTTTAAGTGATGGGCTACGCTTCATAACTACTCAGAAAGCCACTCTTGATACATTGCCATATATTCCAAACTGATATTCGGTGAAAATTCGGAAGGCTCGAAACTAGTATTTTGAATATTAACTGCATTACCACAAATCACATCACTATTTGAGAACCAGTCAATGACTTGAAGTAAACTGATAACTTGTTGTAAGAATACTCTATGCCTATGCTTAGTAACACATACATTCGGGTCTCTAGGGTAAGCAGCCTGTAAGATAGGTGCCCCAGTATCCATTCCATCATCGATAAAGTGTACGGTAGAACCAAAGAAGCGCGCACCACTTTTCATCGTATCACCAAATCCATCCATGCCTGGGCAAGCAGGCAATATTGAAGGGTGGAAATTAATAACCTTACCAGGATGAATCTGCAAAAATACTTTGCTTAACAAGCGAGTATAAAAAGACACAAATAACACACCATCAGAATCTGGATATAATTCCGCCAAGAGGGATGAGAACAATCTACCTGACTGAGCCTCTAAAACTCTGTAATTAAAGTTGTTGGACTCTGCAAAATCTATTATTCCGCAATGCCTATCACTCACAAACTCAATATCATATCCAGATAATAAATCTGTACTCAGTGCTTTTTTTATCACACTTCCATTTGTGGAGCATATAAAAACTATCTTCATTTTAAAGTAGCTCATATTGTTCTAATAATTGTTTCACCTGCTCTTTATTGTTCCACATCAAAACATCAATCATAGACAGGTAAGGGACGAAGCCATCACCATTTTGAGAATATGTGCTCGCTTCCATTTGAATGAAGGATAAATCGACACCACGCTCTTTGAAGTAGTCTTTACTATACAACTCAATGCCGCCAGGGCTATTGACATAATGTGTGCAATTCAGTTTTTTGGATATTGAGATTAGCTTATCTGCAGCAGAAATATTTCTGTCATATTCCAGTTCACTCGAAATATAATACTGTTTTCTAATACCCAAGTAGTCGAATACTTTTTCGATACTTAATTTGCATATATCTGTCACGGAACGATTGCCTGAGGTCAAAACATCCTCAACAATCTTATAAACCTCTTGGAAATAGGGGGCTTTTTTATAAGACTGCTCAATCGTTTTTAACACCTTTTTTACATCTGTTGAAAACTCAAAGGTATTGATTTTTTCATTCTGAGTCGCCCCTGGCACTGGAATTGTAAAGCGTTGGGCAACCCCATTTACTAAGATATTGTTTCTATTTATATAGCCTCTTTTTATGAAGTTAACATCATCATAAAATACAAAATTATCAACCGAGTAAACTAACTGATAATATCCAAGATAAGGAAATAGATAAGGCTGCATTATTGCACACGACATAATAACCCCCTTTCAACAGCAGCTGAAACCTTCAAAACATCTGCTTTAGTAAGATTAAAGTGTAGGGGTAAGCAAAGAACTCTATTCGAAATATCTCTAGAAATATCTAAGTTATCATATTTAACTTGGGGGAAAACACTATCTAATGAAGGCTTGAAGTATGGCCTATACTGAATGTCACTTTTAGCTAGTTCACTCGCAACTAGCGCTAAAGCATCTTCACTTTCGAGGCATATTGGAAAATATGCTCCATTAGTATTAGCCAAAGAATGCCATTTTGGTAATGTTACAATATGGCTTAAATTTTCTGTATAGGTAGCGAATAACTCAGCCCTATGAGCCAATATTTGATCGATATTATCTAACACCGTTAGACCTACCGCACATTGATACTCATTTAATTTTGCATTGATACCTACATCTGTGATCTCACCATTGTAAATTGCAAAATTTATTAATTGCTTAGCTTTTTCATAATCCTCTTTGCGCTTAAATACGATTGCGCCACCCTCTACAGTATGAAAAACCTTTGTTGCATGAAAGCTGAGAATACTCGCATCTCCAAAATTTAAAACTGACTGCTCACCAACCTTTATACCAAATGCATGAGCCGCATCATAAACTACCTTTACATCATTTTTACGGGCAATATCTTCAAACGTTTCAACATCGCATGGGTTTCCATATACGTGTGTAGCAACAACACCATCTATGCCTGGATCACTCGTTAACGCATCTTGAACCTTAGATGGTGATAAGTTGTATGTATATTTATCAATGTCGCAAAACTGAGTATCAATTCCCTGCCACAATAAAGAACTCGTAGTAGCCACAAAACTAAATGGTGTTGTTACTGCTCTGGTAATACCAAGAACCTTGTAAACGACCTGCAAGGCTAATGTTCCATTTGATATAAGGAGTAAATTCTCTACGCCTAAGTACTCTTCCAAACGGCGTGTAAGCTCTTGGTGTAAAGGGCCAAAGTTTGTATAGTGGCCACTTTCATTGACCTGCTCCAAATACTGAGTAAGTCTAGCTATATCAGGTACAACAGGGCTATTTAATGCAATAGTCATAATTACTCTTTTATCAAGTCTTTTAGATATTGACCATACCCATTCTTAAGCAATGGAGCTGCAAGCCTTTCGATATCATCATGCTTTAGCCATTGCTGGTTAAAAGCAATTTCTTCCAAACAGGCAATTTTATAACCTTGTCTCTTTTCGATTGTTTCTACAAACTGCGCTGCTTCTAATAAACTTTCATGAGTACCAGTATCAAGCCAAGCAAAGCCTCTGCCAAGTAACTCAACGTTTAAACTGTTCTTTTCTAAATAAGCATTATTCACACAGGTTATTTCTAGTTCACCTCTTGCAGAAGGAGTTACATTTTTGGCGATCTCAACAACTGAGTTATCATAAAAATACAACCCTGTTACAGCGTAGTTACTCC
>CEPZ01209587.1_pt1 | contig 11612 bp, 11 predicted proteins | sample 530461 | NCBI WGS metagenome assembly CEPZ01 (sample SAMEA2620106, study PRJEB7988) | marine metagenome | isolation source: saline water (ENVO:00002010), including | reverse complement strand
TACATCAAACTAATAAAAAAGGCATAAGCGAAATTGTTTCATACACTTTATTAATAATAATTGCCGTATCAGTATCAATTTTAGTTTTTGCCTATCTCAAAGTTTATGTTCCAAAATTCCAAGCCCCTGAATGTCCTCCCGATGTAAATATCGTTATAAAAAATATAACTTGTCTTGATACAACTCTCGAATTCACAGCAACAAATAAAGGTCTTTTTAATATTTCTGCCATCTACATAAGGCTCCGCCCTCCAGAAAGGGAGATTAAATCAGTTCTAAGAACAAATGAATATAACGAATTTACCATTCCCCTCTCTCCAGGAGCATCAAATACGATAACTTCAATAGTTGAATTAGAAGGCACAGTAGGAGAATACGAATTAGAAGTCCAGCCAGCAGCATTTAATGAAAATGGAGAATTAGCGATTTGCGAATCTTCCGCTTCTCGTCAAAAAGTCCCTTGTCAAATCCCTGCACCTTGAGAAATCCCTGCAGAATAACAATCTATTTATAATTCTATTTTTCTTGAATAAATATGAAGTTCGCTCACTTAGCTGATTGTCATCTTGGATCTTGGAATGTCCCAGAACTAAGAGAATTAAGTTCTCAAAGCTTCCAATTCGCAATAGATACATGTATAAAAGAAAACGTTGATTTTGTATTAATCGCAGGAGACTTATTTGATTCTGCATATCCTTCAATAGACATTTTAAAACAGGCATTTGAGGAGTTTAGAAAACTAAAAGAAGCAAAAATTCCAGTCTTTTTAATCGCAGGAAGTCATGATTATTCTGTTTCTGGAAAAACATTCTTAGAAGTTTTAGAAAAAGCAGGATTTTGTAAAAACGTCTTCATATATGAAGAAAAAAATGAAAAAATCATTCTTCAACCGACAATTTACAAAGGATGTGCAATATACGGCTTTCCTGGGAAAAAATCAAGTTTAGAAGTTGAAGATATAGAAAGAATAAAACTTGAAGATGCACCAGGTTTATTCAAAATTCTGATGCTTCACACAGCAATAAGAGATGCAACTCCTAATCTAGAGAGCATTAAAGCAGTTGACGAAAAAAAGCTTCCAAAAGTAGATTATTTAGCTTTAGGACATTTACATATAAAGTATACCAAAGAAAATAGAGTTTATGCAGGCCCAACATTTCCAAACAATTTATCTGAAATAGAGGAACTCAAAGGCGGATCCTTCTTCATTTTTGAAGATGGAAAGTTAGAAAGAAAAGAAATGAAGCTCAAGGAGATTTACGTTTTAAATTTAGAAATATTAAACACCACAAACACAACTGAAAATATGCTTTCTTCTTTAGAAAGAGAAAATCTAAAAGATAAAATAGTCATAGTAAAACTTTTCGGTATTTTGAACCAAGGAAAAATCTCCGATATAGATTTCAAAAAGATAGAAGAACTAGCAAGAAAGAAAGGTGCATTTGCTTTCTTAAAAAGTACAACAAAACTTCTTCTCCCAGATCCTGAAATAAAACTTTCTTCTCTTATAGAAGAAAATTTAGAAGATGCAATATTAAAATCATTTGAAGAGAAAAACCAAAGTAAATTCAATATTTTAATCAGACCACTAATAGACTCATTACAAGTAGAGAAATTAGATGATGAAAAATCCTCAATTTTTGAGGAACGCCTACTTTCTGAAACAAAAAAAGTTCTAAGAATATGAAAATAAAAAAGCTGTGCATAAAAAATATAAGATCTTACGAAAGTGAAGAAATAGAGTTTCCAGACGGTTCTGTTCTTCTAGCAGGAGACATAGGAACTGGAAAAACAACCTTGCTTTTAGCAATAGAATATGCTCTTTTTGGTCTTCAGCCAGGGCAAAGAGGGTCAGCCCTTCTGAGAAATGAAGTAGATTCAGGGCAAGTAAGTTTAGAAATAGAAGTTAAAGGTCAAGAAATTCTAATAGAACGCGGCCTAAAAAGATCTGGAAAAGGGATAAGCAATGAGTCTGCAGCCATAACAATAGATGGAATAAGAGAAGAGGCTTCAGTAACTGAAATAAAAACAAAAGTTCTTCAAATCTTAGGATATCCTCCCGAATTTATTAAAAAGAACAATGTTCTTTACAGATATACTGTATTTACCCCTCAAGAACAGATGAAACAGATAGTCTTAGAAGATCCAGAATCAAGACTAAACATAATAAGACACATATTTGGAATAGACAAATACAAAAGAATAAGGGAAAATCTTTCAACAATCCTTTCAACATTAAAAGAAGAAATAAAGTTTCTTCAGGGAGAAATATCAACTCTAAATGATGATAAAAAAAGACTTGAAGAAAGAATTTTCTCCTTAAAATTCTTAAACTCAAAAATAGAAGAAAAAGAAGTAGAATTAAAAAAAGATAAATTAGTAAGAAAAGATACGGAAACAAAGTTAAAAGAATTTGAAGAAAAAATAAAAGAAAAACAGGAAATAGAAAGAGAAATAGAGAAAAATTTTGTTCTTATAAAATTAAGAAAAGAATCCCTTTCAAATTTAGAAAGAGAATTTCAAGAATTAGAACATTCTTTATCAAAAGAAAAAGAACAATTCAATCAAGAGTCTTATACTTTTGTTCTAGAAAAAATGAGGTTATCCGAAACTTCTCTAGATAGATTGCAATCACAGTACATAGAAATTGTTTCAAGTATGAACTCAATTAACAAAATAAAATCAGACAACTTGATAAAAAAAGAAAGATTATTCAAAATAGATATTTGCCCTACTTGTTTACAAGATGTTCCAGAAGCCCACAAACATAATATTTTAAATGAAACAGAATCTCTAATTTCTAAGATAAATTCTCAAATTTCCGAACTAGAAAATGAAAGAAATAAAGTGTCTCAACTCTTAGAAGAAGAAAAATCTGAAAAATCCTTGTTAGAAAAGCAAAAAGCTAATCTAGACTTAATAAAATCAAAATCTTCCTATCTAGAAAGAGCACATACAAAACTTCTTGAAATAAGAGAATCAATAAATCAATCAAAAACAGGGATCTCTTCCTTAGAAATAAACATAGAAAGCCTAAAACAATCTTTGTTAGCTTTTTCAAAATTTGATAATATTATAGAACAAACACAGATTTCTTTAAAAGAATTTATTCAAAAAGAAAGAAATTCAGAAATTTCTCTCGCCGAACTGAAAAAAGAATTAGAATTAACAAATAATGAAATCTCTCTTTTAGAAAAACAAATACTCGAAAAGTCCGAGAAAAACAGCAAGCTTTCTAGAATCACAGAATTACAAGTCTGGCTATCCTCAAAATTCTTAAGTCTAATTGAATTCACAGAAAGAAATGTCTTAATGAATCTAAGAATTGAGTTTTCAAAACTCTTTAAAAAATGGTTTTCTTTGCTTGTTTCATCAGAATCTTTACAAGTACAGTTAGATGACTCTTTTTCCCCTATAATAATCCAAGGAGAAACAGAGATGTCCTATGAATTTCTTTCAGGGGGAGAAAGGACAGCAGTTGCATTAGCCTATAGACTTGCTTTAAATCAAACTATAAACTCCATTTTAAGCAAGATTCAAACTCGAGACATAGTAATTTTAGATGAACCAACAGATGGATTCTCCGAAACACAAATACACAAAATGCGGGATATCTTATCCGAATTAAACGTATCTCAACTAATCCTTGTCTCCCATGAGCAAAGAATGGAGTCTTTTGTTGAAAATATCATAAAAATAAAGAAAGAAAACGATATTTCCACAATAGAACTACTCAATGCAGAGGAAAAGGCACCAAAAAACTTAAATACACCCAAAATCTCAGATGAATAATATTAACTAGATTTACTAGTTATTTCTGAAGATCATAAAATGAACAACGAAGAAATTTCTAAATTTGTAACAAAAACAGGCACAACAATAATTGGAATCAAGTGTAAAGATGGAGCAGTCATAGCTGCAGACAGAAGAGTCACTGCTGGCGGTCAAATAGTCGTAAAAAAAGACTTTCAAAAGGTGATAAGAATAAACGATCATCTCTTAATGGCTGTTGCAGGAAACGCTTCTGATGCTAAAATGGCTTCCAGACTCGCTTCTGCAGAATTAAAGCTTAAAGAATTAAAAACAAAAGAAAGACCAACAGTAGAAGAATCAGCTAATTTTATTGCAATGATGTCTTATAGAAATATAAGGGCTCCAAGTATGATTCCAAGTATTGTCGGATCCATAGTTGGAGGATACAATGAAGATGGTTCAGTAGAATTGTTCACAATAGAGCCTGCAGGAGGAATAGACCCTGTAACTGACTATGATGCTAATCTTGGAAGTGGAATGGCTTTCGTTCTTGGTTTGCTAGAAAGGCAGTATAAACCTGGTTTGAATGTAAAAGAGGGAGTTGAATTAGCTCGAGAGGCCCTAAAATCTTCAACACAAAGAGACACAGCATCTGGAAACGGTTTTGATATTTTCTCAATCACAAAAGATGGAATTCAACAATCAGTTTCTGAAGAGATAATTCCACAATTTAAGTAAATTAATTTTAAAATATACAATAGAAAATGACTGACATCTTAAAAAGTATTAAGGAACAGCTTCCAAGCAAGATAAGCGACGCAACTTTTGAAGGAGCAAACATAGTCTTATATACAGGAGACAAAGAATTCTTCAAAACAGCAGACGCTAAAATAAGGGAAATTGTTGATTCTATAAAGAAACGTATTGAACTTCGTGCAGACAAGAAAATTCTTGCTTCAGAGGCTGAAACAGAAAAGACAATTCGTGCTCTTATCCCAGAAGATGCAGAAATAACAAACATTATTTTCGATATTCAAAGGTCAATTGTAGTTATAGAAGCTAAGAAACCCGGTCTTGTTATAGGAAAACAAGGATCCCTCTTATCCGACATAAAGAAATCAACTTTCTGGCTTCCAACAGTTCAAAGAAGTCCGGCAATAAACTCTAAAATAACTGAAAAGATTCGTTCAGTTCTTTACGCAAACAATACCTATCGAAGAAAATTACTAAATGATATAGGAAGAAAAATCTACAAAGATTGGAACCCTGAAAAGATGGAAATGTGGATCAGATTAACATATTTAGGAGGAGGAAGACAAGTTGGTCGTTCATGTTTATTATTACATACTCCAAATTCAAAAGTTCTTCTTGATTGTGGAATAAATCCAGCAATTGAAGATGGCACTGACAAATTTCCTTATTTAGACATATCTGAAATAGGAGACTTAAATTCAATTGATGCAATTATCCTAAGTCACGCACACATTGATCACTGCGGACTCATTCCCTATTTATACAAAATGGGATACAAAGGCCCTGTATACCTTACACCCCCTACAAGAGACATCGCAGCCTTGTTACAACTAGATTTGATCGGAGTAGCTTACAAAAAAGCAGAATTCCCCATTTATAGGGCAGAAGACATAAAAGAAATGGTAAGGCATTCAGTCTCTCTTGAATATGGGGAAGTTACAGACATAACTCCAGACATAAGAATCACATTTTACAATGCAGGACATGTTCTTGGATCTGCCCAAACACACATAAACATAGGAAACGGATTACATAACTTTGTATATTCAGGAGATACAAATTATGCTAAAACTCATCTTTTAGATCCTGCAGTAAATCGTTTTCCAAGAATTGAGACATTACAAATGGAATCAACTTATGGAAATAAGGCAGACATCTTACCTCCAAGAAGAGAAACAGAATTAAAATTCATCGAATTAGCAAAAAAAACAATTGAAAGAGGAGGAAAAGTTCTTTTGCCTGAATTAGGATTGGGACACTCTCAAGAAACAATGTTAAGAATAGAACAAGCAATCCGCACCGGAGAACTCCCCCAAATTCCTGTTTATGTCGATGGAATGATCTGGGACATTAATGCTATTCACACAGCTTATCCAAATTTCTTATCTTCTTCTGTAAGAAATCAAATTTTCCAAGATAATAATCCTTTCTTATCAGACATTTTCAAGAGAATAGGCTCCCAATTAGAAAGAAAAGAAGTTATCGAAGGACCTCCATGTATCGTTATTGCAACATCTGGAATGCTTACAGGGGGCTCTTCTGTAGAGTACTTTAGAAATTTTGCAGGAAATGAGAAAAATCTAATTGTCTTCGGTTGTTATCAAGCTGCAGGATCTTTAGGAAGAGAAGTAAAAGAAGGATCTAAAGAGATTCATCTTGGAAAAGATTATGGAAATGAAAAAGTAACGGTGAATATGCAAGTAGAAACTCTTTATGGCCTTTCAGCTCACTCAGGAAGAAATGAATTAATGCAATACATTGCTAGAATGAATCCCAAACCTAAAAAAATAATAATAAATCACGGAGAGCAATCAAAATGTCTTGATCTCGCCTCTTCACTCTACAAGTCTTATAGAGTTGAAACAACCGTCCCCAAAAATCTTGAAACTGTAAGATTTAAGTAGCTCTTCTTCCAAATTAATTCATGAAACACACTCCAAAAATAGTTTTAATCCTTTTAATAATGTTTTTTATCTCTCAATTAATCGGATTATTCGTTATAACAACTTATTCTCCAGAAATAACACAATCTCTTGATTCTGAAGGAAATCCAATCAATGTAACAACATACAATCTGCCTTTCGGAACAAACCCTCCAGAAGATATTACTCCAAAAATCTCTCTTCTTTCAATAGTATTTGCCATAGCAGTCGCAGTCGCAGTAATATTTCTCTTAATGAGATTAAAAGCAGAAATATTTCTTAGAATCTGGTTCTTCATTGTAGTTATCTTAGCTCTTGGAGTCAGTCTCAACGCATTCTTAATAAAAATCCCTTATGCTCAATTAATAGCTATCGTAATAGCAGTTCCTTTAGCAATTTATAAGGTATTCAAAAGAAATATTCTCATTCACAATACGACAGAACTCTTGATCTATCCAGGAATAGCAGCAATCTTCGTTCCCCTTCTCTCTCTTTGGACAGCCGTTCTCCTCTTAATTATAATCTCACTATACGATATGTGGGCAGTATGGCATTCAGGAATAATGCAGAAAATGGCAAAATATCAAATGGAACAAGTAAAAGTATTTCCAGGATTCTTTATTCCATACCTTTCCAAGAATCAAAAAACAAAAATAAAACTAGAAAATTCAAAAGTACAGAAAACAAAACTTGCCAAAAAAGGAATAAAAGTCCCAGTAGCAATTCTCGGCGGAGGAGATGTAGTCTTCCCAATGATCCTTGCAGGAGTCGTTCTCTACTCTCTTGGTTTCATTCAAGCAATCATCGTATCAATTGGAGCAACAATCGCTCTTGCTTTCCTATTCAAAATCTCAGAAAAAGGCAAATTCTATCCTGCCATGCCTTTCATATCTGCAGGAGCCCTACTTGGTTTGGGAATCGCTCTTTTAATCTAAGGAATAATTATCTGTGGGCGATTATGGCTTAATAGTTCTATAACACGTTCATTATGTACAACGCCCATATCTTGGATATCTTGATGATTTATATGAAATGAAAAAGGATTCCAGCCATACATTATCTCTTCTTTTTCAAATCCTGTTGAAACAATATGAGGGCATAATATAATCTCCCCCCCAGTCTTAGTCTTACCTCTATAAACTCCAATTTCTCTTCCCTTTCGTGTATTAACTTCAATTGCCTTTTCTACAAAATGTGAATAAGGATCTCTACCTCTATCTAACAAGTCTCTCCACATTATCAGGTAATTTTGGTAAACTCATCACTTTCCTTCTCAAAAACACCTTTTAAACCTTTCCTTATAAGTGTCATCACCCAGTTACAACATAATCAAAACCTTTATATAACCTAATTTTATCACTAAAACATGATAATTAAACCAGAATTAGTAAAAAGAATAAAGGAATACTTTAATCTTAATATTTATGAAACTAAAGTATGGCTAGCATTACTTTCTAAAGGAATTGCTTCAGCAGGAGAAATTGCAGAACTTTCCGCAGTCCCAAGATCAAGAACATATGATGTCCTTGAGAGCCTTGAAAAGCGTGGCTTTGCAATAGTTAAGATTGGAAAACCTGTAAAATACATTGCAGTAAAACCAACAGAAGTTATTGAGAAAATGAAGTCAAAAACACTGTATGATGCTCAAGAAAAAATCAAATCTTTATCAAACTTAAAAGACACCTCAGAATACACAGAACTTGAATCTCTTCACAACACTGGAATTTCCCCTATAAAACCACATGAAATCACAGGATCAGTAAAAGGAAGAGCAAACATTTTATCTAGAACTCGTGAGCTTTTGGAAAGTGCACAAAAAGAAGTTTTAATTTGTACTTCTGTTCTTGATTTTGAAGATAAATCTCGTGTTCTTATTCCAACAATTGAAAAATTAAACAAAAAGAACATCAAAGTAAAACTTGCCCTTTCTGGAGAAGCTGAGAGAATAAAGAAATTAAACGTAAAGCTTCCTATAAAAGCAAGAACTATCGATTCTACAGCAAAAGTATTCATCGCTGACAAATCAGAAGCATTGTTCATGTTAACTCCAGAACACGCCGAAGAAGAAATGGCTGTATGGTTACAAAGTCCCTTCTTTACTGTTTCAATTACAGGCATCATAGATGCTAATTTGAAAAATGGTTCTAACGGGAAGTAATTAAAAATGTCCGAACAAAATCCTCAAACAGGAACACCTGCAGAAGTTCCCTACCAATTAACACTATTTAGAACAGAGGGTTTTTTGAGAATAAAATTAGATTTATAACTAAATATCCAAACTAACAATTCCCATATCTTTCACAACTTTCTTATTATCTTTTTTCCAAGAATTAACAAAAACCTTTGCTTTACCAGGCATCTTTATCTTTGTATACAATTTCCCTGCCTTTACAAATGTCTTTTTATTCGCTTTTTTGAACGCCTTAGTTGCTTCCTTCATCTTTATTGGAGGCCCAGGCCTTACAATATCTTTTTTATTTTTAACAATCAGATAAGATTTCCCTGCCTTTTCCAAATCATATTCAAACTCTGATCTTAAAACAAGATAATATTTCCCTATTTCTCTCTCTAAGAAATTTGCAAATTTCTTTAGTTTTGTCCCTGCAATATCTCCTTCTTGTCTGTTTGTTTTTATCTCTATTTGAAGAAATTCAGCTTTTTTTGTTTTTGCCTGCTTTTTCAGCTTTTCTTTACTTATTTTCTCAACTTCAAAATCTTTCTTACTAGGATTTTTCAAAAACTTTAAAACAACAGGTTGAAATCTTTCAAAACTCTCTCTACTTAAAGCTGCAAGAGCATTTCTTTCTTTCCAAGTAGGATCAACTAATATAATCGGACTATGTGTTTTCGAATCATTCAACTCAAGAAGTATCTCATTTTTCTTCTTATATCTCTTCTCTTGATCTATAATCAATCTTTCACCCTTCTTCACTGCGACTAATGCCTTCAACAGTTTCTCAAAGGTCTTATAATGAATTATCAAACATTCAAGACTGTATCCACTAAAGCCCTGTATATAACTCTCAGCCCCATAAACTCCTCTTGCCTTAAAGAATCTCTTAGCCCATTGTAATTCTCTAATCTTATCTTTATTTAGCCCTCTTTTAACATAATTAACATGAAAATAGCTAAGATCTGTAACATTCTTTCCTTCTTCAGGTTTTTTAATCTTTAAAACAGGAATAACTTCAAAAGTTATTTTCTTCTCTTTCCAAAGCTTAAAATAATTCCTACTTCCATGTACTTTCTCATGTTTATAATCCTTTAAAGATTTTTTAACAACTTGTTCTAAATAGTAAGAAAGGTCTTCATATTTCCTATCAAATCTTATGAAAATATCAATATCATATTCATCACTTTTAGCAAGAGTTCCTTTAGCAAAACTTCCCCCAACAAAGACCTCTGCCTTTATTTTATTTTTCTTTATTCCTTTTCCAAGAGCTGCAACTACTTCTTTTGTTTGCTTCTTTATTTCATTTAATTCATCTGTAGGAACAGAGAAATTCACAGATTTCAAAAAATTCTTCATACTCATAGATTTTACAGGAAAAAATTACTTTTAAATTATCCGTTTCTAATCAACTTTAAGTTTATAAGATCCTAAATCAACAACGTATTTTCCATCTTCTATCTGATAAATCTGTGGTCTACCTCTTTCAAACAATCGAGCTACATCAAGCAAATACTTGCCTGGCTTCATAACCTTTATACTTTCAAAATCAAGAAATACCGGAGTTTCTTCATCTTCTTCTCCTAAGATATCTCTAACATCTTGCTCAACTTGTTTCTTCTCAGAAATAGAAAGTTTAGGGTTTTCTTCCTTCTTTTCCTGCATTTCCTTCAACTTCTCTCCCCTAATATAAAAGAAGAATTTACTATGACATTCCCCGTTAGAACACCCTTTCAAGATCTCTTCAGATCCATCGTTATATATTTTTTCACAATGAACACACTTGTATGCCATAAAAGAGAAATATACACAAACTTAATAAATCTTTATATGATTAATTAATCGGTTAAAAGAAAAATGGATCTTACAGAAAAGATATTATTCTACTCAACAATACTTTTTACGGGGCTCATATTAGATATTGGAATAATTTCAACTTATAGACATTATGAAGAAGTAAGATTATCCAAGCCATCTACAGAATCGATAAGACAACAATATGAAGCATTAAAAAACAATCAATTAGAATCTCTAGCCAAGCATTAACTCTAATTTCTTAGGGTCTTGCTTTATCTCCTTGATAACTGCTGCAGGCCCAATAACTGTTAAAGCACTACTATCCCCAATAAGTCTTTTAGCAATTCCATGTCTCGCTTTAACCATGATATTCTCCCCTTTCAAATCAGGTTCTATAACGGCCAATTCGATTCCACTAAATGTTTTTACATGATCAACCATAGCCATAGTATCTTCAATCAATCTTGCCTCCTCTTCAGGCCTCAATCTTCCATGTAATATTACTATCTTATTTCCTAAAACTAAATTAAGAACTTTTTTCACTCTTTCTGCAATTCCCAACGATTTTATCTCAGCAAAAGGTAAAACTTGCAAACTTAATCCTTTAATCTTCTTCCCTTTAGTAAGTTTTTTTCTTATCACCATTTTTATACTTTTTTAGCAAGCTTAAACAAGGATTCATAAAATTCATCCATGTTCTTACCATCCTTTGCACTTATTCCAACAACTTCATATTCTGGGAAAGCACTTTCTACTTTTTTAACGTTTGCTTTTTTCAAATCTGCCTTATTTGCTACAATTAATACTGGAATTTCCCTCGCAACAAGATTTCCTATAATAGTTATATTCACTTGACTGTATGGATTCACACTTCCATCTAATACAACGATTACAGCATCCATATCATCAAGCCATTTAATACTTTCAATTATCCCTTGCGTGGCTTCTTTAGCTCTCTTTTTAGCAGCCTTCTTCTTCAGTCCAAACTTCAAAAAATTCTCATAATCTATCTTAGTAGCAATCCCTGGCGTATCTACCATCTTAAAAGTCAATTTCTTTCCTTTATATTCAATTTCCACTTTCTCTTTAAATTGAACATGTCTCGTCTCATGAGGCATTTTCCCAACACTTCCTATATCTTCTCCAGTCCAATCCTTACAAAGCCGATTAGCTAAAGTCGTTTTGCCAGAATTTGGAGGTCCATAAAACCCAATTTT
>CEPZ01033962.1_pt1 | contig 11623 bp, 10 predicted proteins | sample 530461 | NCBI WGS metagenome assembly CEPZ01 (sample SAMEA2620106, study PRJEB7988) | marine metagenome | isolation source: saline water (ENVO:00002010), including | reverse complement strand
AACAGTAACGGAGAATGGAGCAAAAACGTTCTAACCGTAAACCTGCATGTTTCACCTCCTTTTTGGCAGACATGGTGGGCTTATTGTATTTATGCTCTGGTATTATCTGGTCTAATTTTCACTGCGATTTATCTTAGAACACGATTACAAAAGGTTGAAATTTCGAGGCAAAAGCAATTTGTGACAAAACTAGAGCAACAAGTTTCAGAGAAAACTGCTTCGCTCGAATCTCAAGCTAAAGACTTAGCTGATGCACTTCAGAAAGCCGAAGAAGCCACACAGCTAAAATCTGACTTTTTAGCCAACATGAGCCATGAGATCAGAACCCCTATGAATGGCGTTATTGGTATGCTCAACTTGCTTAAAGCGAGTGATTTAAGCTCTGAGCAAGCACATGCCGTTGATATCGCCCGTACCAGTGCCAGTTCATTACTAACTCTAATCAATGATATTTTAGATTTTTCGAAGATCGAAGCCGATAAACTCGAACTGGAAAATATTGAGTTTGATGTTAGAGAATTGATTGAATTACTGGCTGAGTCAATGTCTCTTAGCGCACAAAGCAAAGGTGTCGAGATCGTACTCGATTTAGCAGAACTCCATAACCCTTTCATTAAATCTGATCCCGGTCGTATTCGACAAATAATGACCAATATACTCAGTAATGCAATCAAGTTTACTGAGCATGGCGAAATCTTTATTTGCGTAAAGCTCCTTGCAACTGAAAATGCCGACGTATTTAAGTTACATTGCCAAATTCGCGACACCGGCATAGGGATCCCAAATGAAAAGCTCTCTACTTTATTTGATGCTTTTAGCCAAGTAGACGCCTCGACAACCCGTAAATATGGTGGCACGGGACTTGGGCTAAGCATAACCAAACGCTTGTGTCAGTTATTACAGGGTGACATTAGCGTAACCAGCGAGGTCGGTGTTGGCAGCTGCTTTACCATTACTAGCCTTGTACAAGGTAAGCCGCAAGCTCAAATGCAGCAGTATGATTTCGAGCACCTAGCAATCCACTTATTACTGGTTGATGCAAATAGCTCGAGCCGCTTCGCATTGAAAAAGCAGCTCAATACTTGGGGTGTCAACGTGACCGATGCTGCCAGTGGCGAGGCTGCAATAAGATTGCTCAAAGAGCAAAAATCACCTGCATTCGACATTATACTATTCGACAAATTCTTACCCTGTATACAGGGCGAGTCGTTTGCCAAGCAATTACGAGCGTTGGCTGAATTTAACCAAACCAAGTTGGTCATGATGGGCAGGTTAAATGAGCAATACAACCAAGAAAAAACTCTCGAATTTGGCGTCGATGCTTACTTCTACAAACCTATGACACAGGCTGCTTTACTTAAATCTCTGGCGATCGCCAACATGGCACTTCGCCACCAACTCGAAGCGAGTAATTTACCAACATTAAGTATTGAGCCAGTAGCTCCTCAGTCCGAAAAAGAAATAGATTGGACCACCCATGCCAATGTGTTACTTGTCGAAGACAATAAAGTAAATCAGCTAGTTGCACTCAAGGTGCTCAGTAACATAGGAATAAAAACTGAAATCGCAGAAAACGGTAAGCAAGCTATCGAAAAGCTTGAGAAAGCGAATGAAACGCATGCTTTCACTTTAGTATTGATGGACTGCCAAATGCCTGAAATGGACGGCTACCAAGCAACTCAAGCCATTCGTTTAGGTGAAGCAGGCGATAACAATATTGCCATTCCTATTATTGCTATGACCGCAAATGCTATGCAGGGCGATAAACAAAAATGCCTAGACGCAGGCATGAGCGACTACATCACTAAACCCATTGTTGAAGAGCAAGTCATTGAAAAACTGAAAGAGTGGTCAATTAAGTAGTACGCAATGGTCTATTAATGTTCCCTTAATCTGTCACTTCGACGAGTTGTGAATACGTATGCATAACATGGTGGTTGTTTCGTATACTCTGTACTATTGATTGAATGTCATATTAGATGCCATTTTTTTACAGTTTAGACTGGCTAATAAGCGAAGACTAATTAGTCAAATTAAGCAGTCAAAATATTGGTATAAATTCACAATAAGAGTCGCTTTATGACCAGACAACAAACACAAAACACTAAGCCAAAATTGAGCTTCTGGCAGATCTGGAACGTCAGTTTTGGTTTCTTAGGCGTGCAATTTGGCTTTGCCTTACAAAATGCCAATGCCAGTCGAATTCTTTCAGACCTTGGCGCAGATCTCCATTCTCTTTCTCTTTTTTGGCTAGTAGCCCCGGTAATGGGCTTGATCATCCAGCCCATCGTTGGTTCAGCTTCTGATAAAACATGGAATCGTTTAGGACGACGCAACCCTTATATTTTAGCCGGTGGTATTGCCGCTGCATTTGGTATGTTGCTGATGCCAAACTCTTCAAACATTGCCACCTTCATGACACCGCTCTTATTCGGTGCCATGATGCTGGCATTGATGGATGCGGCATTTAACCTAGCTTTCCAGCCATTCCGTGCACTTGTGTCAGATATGGTTTCTGAAGACCAACGCAACCTTGGTTATTCAATTCAGTCTTTCTTAATCAATATTGGGGCAGTTTTTGGTTCGATTTTACCTTTCTTACTGACCAATGTGATTGGCTTAGAAAACGTTGCTGAAAAAGGCGAAGTCGCCCCTTCTGTGATTTGGGCTTTCTATATTGGTGCAACCGTTATGCTAGGCTCAGTGCTTTGGACTGTACTTCGCACCAAAGAATATGCGCCTGGTAAGAATGGCTTACCAGAACTAAACCACGAAGCTGAAAAACTACCGCTGGGCGAGCGTCTAGCAGGTTTCTTTGGCCTAATGAAAACCATGCCTGAAACCATGAAACGCCTTGCTGTTGTGCAGTTTTTCTCATGGTTTGCTTTATTCATTATGTGGGTTTACACCATGCCTGCCATCACTCAACACATTTGGGGTGTGGACGCTAAATGGTTTGATCCTGACTACCTATCTCAAGTTGGCCAAGTGCCAGCGCATATAGCCCAAGCTAAAGGCACCGCAGGTGACTGGGTCGGTATTATGTTCGCTGCATACTCAGTTTTTGCCGCTATCGCGTCATTATTCATGGCAAAAGTCGCTAACCAAATCGGTCGTAAACTGACTTATTCTCTGTCACTTCTCGCGGGTGCTATCGGCTATATCAGTATCATATTCTGGCAAGACAGTACACTGACAATGGTTAACTTAGGCATAACTGAAATCGAAGTACCTCAAGGTGCCGTGATGCTAATGATTTCGATGATTGGTGTTGGTATGGCTTGGGCGGCGATTTTAGCCATGCCTTATGCCATTCTTGCAGGCAGCTTACCGCCAAAACAAACTGGCGTGTATATGGGTATTTTCAACTTCACCATTGCCGCGCCACAAATTGTATCGGGCTTGTTTGCCGGTTGGATCTTAACCTCAGTATTTGATAACCAAGCCATTTACATCATGATGATGGCCGGTGGCGCCATGTTGCTTGCAGCATTGTCGGTTTATTTCGTGAAAGAGAATGGTTCGGTAAAGGCTGAAGCCACTTCAGAACAGGCTACTGCTTAATTTAAGAATCAAAGTGACGTTTAAAAGTTAAAGTATATTTAGCGTTATCCCAAGTAAAAAGCCGCCAAGATAATCTCTTTGGCGGCTTTTTTATAATCTGCTTTATGCTGGGCTTCTGCCGTACTAACAAGACTGTCTAACAATAAGCTCTGGTTCTATCAGACGGCTTTCTACTGCTTTGCCCGCTATCATATCAAGCAGTGCTTCGACCAATAGCTCGCCTGCACGTTTAGTGTCTTGTTTCACCGTCGAAAGTGGCGGCGAGGTAAAGTTGGCAACAGCAATATCATCAAAACCAGCAACTGCCACGTCTTCAGGAATGCTTAGACCATGCTCTTTTAGCGCACGCATTGCACCGACAGCAATCAAGTCACACGCTGCACAAATGGCATCGAATTCAACGCCCGAATCGAGTAATTTTTTCGCTGCATCATAGCCCGCTTCTTCAGTATACAAAGCGTTTATTTGCAGCTTCTCATCAGCCTTAATACCGTGCTCTTCGAGTGCAGCACAATGGCCTTTATAGCGGTCGAAAAACTCTGGTGCATGGCTGGATGCGGTGCCTAGGAAAGCCAATTTGTTACGGCCTTGCTTAAGTACGTATTGAGTTATTTCTTTACCACCCGCAAAGTTGTCACAACCAATTGCAGAGCCTTTGAGTTGATCTTCACCTACACCCCAGCGCACATAATGCGTGCCTTGTGCCGATAGTTTTGCGAGCTTTTCTGCAAAATCGACGTAATCGCCATAGCCCAGCAAAATTAGACCATCGGCTTTGTTACTGTCTTCAAAGTCAGCATGCCAATCGTTACTCGCTTGCTGAAATGACACTAATAAGTCATAGCCTCTATCAGCACAAGCTCGTGTTATGCTTCCCAGCATAGATAAAAAGAAAGGGTTAATGGCTGAACCATCATCTGTGGGATCTTCAAAAAGTAACAAGGCCAAGGTATCACTGTGTTGAGAGCGCAGGTTACTGGCATTTTTATCAACTTTGTAATTCAGTTCTTTGGCAATTTTTTGCACCTTTTCACGGGTTTCTTGGTTAACCAAAGGACTATTTCGCAAAGCGCGAGACACCGTCGATTGCGACACACCGGCAAGGTAAGCGATATCAAATGAGGTTGCTTTTTTCACAGACAAAACTCAAGTTTAAATGTTAAGAAACTATACCTGAGACCCATCTTTAAGTGTAGCCATCTAGACGAGGTTAGTTTGATTTTTCTGGTATTTATCTGCTGTATATATGAGTTGCAAATTTTTCATCTTAAAAAAATAACGCTTCTAGCGCCTTTAAATTAAACACTTTATTTACTTAAGTTGGATTTTGTAACAACAATACATTGTTGACATTTTAACCATCTATTTTATAAGTACCTTATACAAATACAGTAGTTTGCAATAAACCAAAGAGTGCTTAATAAATGAAATGGATGTTGATTTTTTTGACAGCGATGTCATCAAGCTGTTTCGCGGCAACCGAAACAGACTCGAAACTTTTAAAAAAATGGTTAGCATTAGAGCAACAATCTGGCGCACTCAAACAGAACTGGGCTGAGAGAAAACTGCGATTACAACAACAGTTAAGTTTACTCGAGCAAGAACAAACTGCACTCGAAGCACTTATTAAAGATAATCAAGACAGCTCTGGCCTTGTATCAAAACAAAGACTGGAATTAACTCAAAAACAAACCTTGCTCGAAACCGAACAAGCGGCCCTAGCGCAAAACACTGACGCTTTGCTCCACTATATTAGTGAGCTGCATAAAAGATTTCCCCCACCACTTTACTCTACATGGCAAGAAGAATTAGCGCAGCTTGAAGCCATCAAAGATAACTCTGAAAAGCTCGAACTAGCATTGAGAATGATAAAACAAGCCACCGATTTTAATTCTAGAATTGCAAAGCACACTGCTCTTTTAGCAGTTTCGCACCAAGGGCAAACGCAACAAGTCTTAGTCGAGCAAATTTATTTAGGGTTAGGCCATGGTTGGTACTTATCTTCAGATCAAAAGTATTTTGGATATGGACGAAGCTCACAACACGGCTGGCAATGGTGGCACGGAGAAGCTGTAAATCAGGTTTTACCTATGCAGACCACTAAAGCAGACATAGCTAGAGTAATTCGCATTTTAAAAACTCCGACTCAAGCACAATATGTACAATTACCAATTGCGTTATCTAACGAACAGGCAGGTGCGCTATGATGATGCTTAACGTTAAAGGGCTCATCGGCGTCGTTTTTTGCGTTGTATCTTTTGCCAGTCAAGCCAATTTCAAGATCAGCGACACTTTATTGAAAAGAGTGCAGCAAGCCCAGCAAAAGCTTGACCAAAGCCAACAACGAATTAATACCGAACACCAACAAATCGCAGATCAAATTCAGCAAAAGCTGATTGCAATAAAAGAACTAAGAAAGCAAGCGGCTGATATTCAAAGAGCCAAAGATGAGCAGCTTATTGGTATCACTGAGTTACAAAATAGGGTGAAACAATGGCAAGAGCAAAGTGTTTATCAAAATCAATTATTGCGTAGCTTTTCGGACCAAACTGGTCTACAACTGGCTGATAAAGATAACAATATAGACCTAAAAAAGATAAAGCATCATCTGCAAATGCAATTATCTCCCAAGTGGCAAACCGAACAATTAGTGAATGCACAAAACCAGCTCACTGAGTTTAATACTTTAGCGATTGGACCTATTTCATTCGCTTATAATCAACAACAAGCAGGGTTAGTAAGGAAAAAGATTAATCAGGCCGTGCCTTCTTTGGCAGTCTTACCAATAGAAAACAACCTCGCTCAGCAGCTCGACCAATTACATGTAACAGGCCAAGCCTCAATCTATCTCGACCCAACTTTAGGCAATGCTGATAAGCTCTCGGATCAGCACCAAAGCTTTCGCCAATATATAGAAAAAGGTGGCACTTGGACTTACCCAATTCTACTCTTTGCCGTTGCAGCGGTGCTTATTGCACTGTTCAAAGCAGTACAACTCATTCGCTTGCCGAGAATCGACTTAAACCTTGCTCAGCAGTGTAATGAACTCATTAAATCAAAGCAGCAAAATAAACTTGCGCAGTTAATTAAACAACTACCGAATGTACAAGCACAACTCGTTGAAACTGTAATAAGCATTGATGTTTCACAAAAGCGAGACGACCACCTTGTCGATATTCTTAAATTACAAAAACATCAAAACGAAAAATATTTAGGAGTGATTACCACCTGTGCCGCTGTTGCACCATTACTGGGTCTGTTAGGTACTGTTTCTGGCATGATCCACACCTTTATGATGATGAATATATTTGGCTCGGGCGATGCTGCCGTAGTATCCGGAGGTATTTCGCAAGCGCTCATCACCACCGAATTGGGCCTTATCGTTGCGATCCCTGCTTTAATACTAAGTGCCTTACTTAATCGCTTCGTAAAGAGTTATGACAATCAGCTAGAGCGTCTAGCCATTGCATTAAGTCAGACTGAGAAACCCGCTTTCGAAGCTGAGGAGCTGCCATGCTAGATACGACATTGCAGCAACTCAACAACCCTATTATCCTTGCACTGCTGCTACTTGCATTATTTTGCTATGGAGTGCTACTTGAACTTTTATGTACTCAAGCACGCACCCAACAATGGCAGGCAAATGTCGAAAACTGGCAATCTCCTATAAAAACCTTAATTGGCGCTTTACCCTTATTAGGATTGCTCGGCACCATTGACGGTCTTCTTAGTACCTTCGATTTTATCGCGGTCAATTTTGGCATAAGCCAAGAAGAAATTATGACTGGCGGTATTTCTGATGCACTGCTCACCACACAATTAGGTTTAGTGCTCGCGCTTCCTGCTTTGTTATTACAACAGCTACTTAGCCATGTTTATAAACAATCTATATTTGTAGCGGAGGCACAATGAAACCTTCTTTACAGCAATATGTTGAAGCAAATAGCAAACAAGATATCGATCTAGCACCGCTGCTTGATGTGGTATTTATACTGTTGATTTTCTTTATTGTTACCACCGTATTTGTCAAAGAAACCGGAGTTGAAGTCGATAAGCCCACAGCAGTATCTAGCCAACAATTACAAAAGTCGATTTTACTGTTAGCTGTTACCCAAGACGGAAAAGTCATGTATGGCGGCACCAATATTGGTATCAATGGGATCAGAGCCACCTTATTACAAGCCACGCAAAACGATAAACGGCCACTGGTTATTCAAGCTGACAAACAAGTTACGACTGAACGCTTAGTACAAGTAATAGATCAGGCAAAACTTGCTGGTATTGAACAAATCAATCTTGCCAGCGAAGTGGAGTAAGTTGATGTCTTCAATCGCAGATCAAGCCACTTTACGAGATTTAAAACCAAGTTCGAAAAAACTGTTCAAGCGGCTGACTATTTATGCTCTGGCCTTGATAATTGTTGCAACGCTCTTTATGGCCCTTGAATGGTTAAAAAGCGAAGCCACAGCCCCAGATAAAACTCAATCTATCAATAAAATTGATATAGCAGTACTGCCACCTCCACCGCCTCCCCCTCCAGCGCAAAAACAAACCAAAAGCACCAGCCTGAGTGACACCGTAAACGTAATGGGGTTAGGCGGAGCGGTACAAGTACAATACGGTAGCGAGCCTGCCATGGCGATGCCTTCGGTTAAATCATTAGACCCACCTAAATTTGATGTGACGAGTTTGCATCTGCTCGATTCATTTCACTCTTCAGTGCCACTTTTAGAAGTAGAGCACCTAGATCGCATTCCCAAAGTAGTATCACAAAAGTATCAGCGCCCACCTTTATCGGTCAGGAAAATCGCTAATAACCGCATAGAAACCAAAGTAGAGCTGATCATTGATCAAACGGGAAAGCCTTACATTAAGAAAATTATTGACCCTATTTACCCTGAGATGATCCCGACCATTAAGGCATGGGTCAAAGACGCGCACTTTGAAATACCAAAAAAAGAAGGGAAGCCCGTCCAGGCCGTTTATTTCTACAACCTGAATTTCAATTATGGATAACCACCCATGAGAAGTCGCCATATTTATTCTGTATTATTCATCGCTATATTTGGCTGCAATTTACACGCTAGCCAAGTGGATTTTGAGATTGAGCTCGCCCCGACTAAGTTTGTGCTTCCAGCATTCAGTGAAGAATACTCTGACAGAGAGTCAACGATTGCGCCTGAAGAGTATGAGCTCGCCGAAGAGCTCAAGGCGCTGCTAGGCAATAAAGATTTCGACGCAGTAAAAAGCAAGCTCGAGAGCTATTATGACCTTGAGCTTAGCACCGCCATTTTAGCCGTTAAAGCTCAGGTGTACTTTGCTATTAAAGACTATGCTAACGCTGAAAAAACTTATCTCGGTGTGCTAAAACGAAAGCCTCAATTAGTCAGAGTACACGAAGAGCTTGGGCAGTTATATTTGATCACTCGACAATTCGAAAAAGCCCAAACTCATTTTGCCAAGGCTATTTCATATGGTTCAGCCAGTGCTTTAGTGCATGGTCAACTCGGCTACTTAAATCTTCAACGCAACGGTGCATTTAGTGCCATTTATGCCTATCAAAAAGCACTTACACTAGAGCCAACCAACCAAGCTTGGCAGCAAGGCCTATTAACCGCGTTACTTGCCTGTGAAATGCTCCCCTCAGCAAATGCGCTGTTAAACGATTTGATAAAACAAAACCCGCAACAGCAGTCTCTTTGGCTAAATAAAGCAGCAATCGAGCTCAAACTAAAACAACCAGAAGCCGCGCTTGAAGCCGTGGAGCACGCATTACTATTAGGTGATGTGTCAGTGCAAAACTTACAAGTCGCAGCGCGCTTACATTTAAAATTAAAAAGCTACGACAGAGCCTTAGCGCTAATTAATAAACACCTGACAGAGCATCAGGTCAGCGTGCAAAACGTAAAAGAGTATCTCTATTGGCTCAATCAAGCGCAGCGCTGGCAAGACAGCGAGCGAATACTCGAACAATTCATGAAAAGTGCCGAAATCGAGCCTAAAGATAAAAGCGAATTGGCTTATTACAGAGCAAATATTTATTTAGCAAAAAAACAAATAACCAAAGCGAGAACTGAGTTCAAAGCCGCATTAAGGTATGACCCAAATAATGCCTTAGCGATTTTAGATTATGCAAAACTGTTGCTAGAACAACAGCAGCTTATCGAGTCTGAGTCATTATTTATGCGCGCACAAGCATTTGCACAAACTCGCTTACACGCCAAGCTTGGATTGGTTCAGTTATATGTAAATTCTGAAGACATCCAAGCCGCCTACCACTTATTACTCGAAGTTAAAAACCAATACCCAGACACCGCAGGGATCTCGCAGCAGTTAGAAATTATTGAGAATCTTGCCAAACTCAATGACCAAACCAAGGTATAAGGAAGAAACATGAAACCACTATTCATAACATTTTTACTGTTCACCCTCAGCGCTTGCGCAAGTAAATCAGGCACGAGCACCAATACCCTTTCAAAAAATACATGCAAAACCAACGACTGGCAGAAATTAGGCTTCAACATGGCGACCAGAGGCAAGCCAGTTAAAGTGTTCGATGAAATCAAAGCTAAATGTAGCCAAGATGTGGCGCAACGTGCACAGCCATTGTTCATGGAAGGTTTTCAACAAGGGCTATATGAACACTGCACTTTTGAAACTGGTTTTGCACTTGGTCGCTCTGGTAAATCAAAAGAAAATGCCTGTCCACTTGAGCTGAGAAATGATTTCTTGGCTGGTTATAAGCGAGGTAACATAGAAAGAAAACAAACTCTGCTTAAAGCCAAAGGTTTAGAAGATGATCACCACAGAGTAATAGCAGCAGACGTGGGGTTAAAAACTGGCGGTTAATTATTTAGTCTACAGATCACAAGCTTTAAAGATTCAACTTAAAGTGCTGCTTTATGTCGCGCTTTTAAGTTGAATACAAAAAACAAAGCGTCGGGTAAACCAACGCCTACAGAAAATACCTGTCCCAGCATTAATTGCTAACTGTAGGCGCGACTTTATGTCGCGCAAAATAAGAGCCAAAAAAAGCGTGGGGGGAAACCCACGCTTTGGTAAAATCGAAATGCTTATTTATGATTGAGACTCAAGGTCAACGTCTTCTCTTATTTCATCATCCCTCAATGCCATCACGTCACGAACATTCTTTTGCACTGTAATAGCAGCAAAGCCACTTAACAAAAACGCCATCGCGTAAAAGCCTTTTTCGCTCAGTAACAATTCTGCGTTTACTAGACCCACAGTTAATAGTGCAATTGCAGACCCTGCAGCGGCCCAGCACATCATAAAATAAGGTTTTGAAATGGTGTGACCTTCCATTTTATCGCGGATGGTCTTTTGTAAAGACACAAATGAAAACAGGCCAAATAACAATACAGCAAGGTAATAACCTTTTTCATTCAATTGCATAGTGGCATTTGCTAAACCAATTAAGAATGCCGAAACTCCCGCTACTAACATGGCAACTGACGCCATTCTAAATGCCTTGCTTGGTTTATTGATAAGTACTTGTTTGTTCATCATCTGTGTCTCCATTATTCTTGAATGCGTTACGTCTTGTAAGTGGCTTCAGTATTAGAGACATAGTCAATTTAGTAAACCCAAACTATCAAAGGCTAGTATTTGGGGACTAAAAGTATTGTTTTAATAAACTTTAATAGAGTTTTATTACACTTGGACCCTGAAACAAGTTCAGGGTGACGGTTATTTTTACATTAAAATTCTATACTCCGTCATCCTGACGAAGGTCAGGATCCACAGTCTTGATTAGGCGAGGTTTATGGACCCTGAAACCAGTTCAGGGTGACGATTATTTTTAAGTAAAACCTCAAAACGCCGTCATCCTGACGAAGGTCAGGATCCACGGTCTGGATTAAGCGAGGTTTATGGACCCTGAAACAAGTTCAGGGTGACAGTTATTCTTACATTGAAATTTTATACGCAGTCATCCTGACGAAGGTCAGGATCCACAGTCTGGATTGGGCGAGTTTATGGACCCTGAAACAAGCTCAGGGTGACAGTTATTCTTACATTAAGCCTCTAAACTCTGTCATCC
>CEPZ01088078.1_pt1 | contig 11626 bp, 18 predicted proteins | sample 530461 | NCBI WGS metagenome assembly CEPZ01 (sample SAMEA2620106, study PRJEB7988) | marine metagenome | isolation source: saline water (ENVO:00002010), including | reverse complement strand
AGTCTTTTTGTCTTACCTCTTTTAATCTTCTTTTTCTCAACACTTTTCCCATTTCTAGTAAAAACAGCTGTAACTTCTAATCCCATAATTCCAACTTCTCGGATATATTCTACACCTGGAATTTCAATATATTCATGAATTCCAAAAGAAAAGAAATTATTTTGAATTTGTTTTGCTTTTAATGTATTGTCAATTGCAGGTAAAAGTTTTTTTAATAATTCGTCTGCATCTTTTCCACGAATAGTAACCTTTGTCCCAACTTCTAATCCAGGACGCACATTCCATGAAGGAATTCTTTTAGTAGCTTTAACTTTAACAGGCTTTTTTCCACTTAAAACTTGAAGTAATCTAAATCCTTTATCAAGTTTATCTTCTGTTCCACCAATATTTAATACAACTCTGTCTAACTTCACAATTCTCATCTTATTTTCAGATTTGTTTTCTTCTTGTGGTTTTTTCATTTCCTGATTCTCCATTTCTTGATCCATTTTATTATTCAATTACTAAAATAGTATCAAAAGGCAATGTAACTTCGCCTTCTTTTAATTTAATTACATAACTATTTCCTCGCGCAAGTTTTTCAATTGCTTTTAACTTACCCTTTTCACCAGCATGTTTCCCAGAAATAACTTCAATATTTGCACCTTCTTTTAATGAAAGAATTTTCTCAATTTTCTTATCTTTTGTATTCAAAATAATAGAATCACCAACAGTAAATTTATCCTTACCTATAAAATTCTGTCCATCTTCAAGATTCATTTGAATTTTATCTTTTCCTAAGATTTTCTTTCCAGAAATTTTAACAACCTTTTTCTTTGCATCTGCATCAGAAATTTCTTTTAATTCAAATTTTCTATTAACAATTTCTAATCTATAGTTTTTCTTTGCTTTTTCTAAATTTATAACATCAAAAACTTGAATAGGAAATGCTTCATTTTTCCTTACTTGATTATTAATTTTTACATCCCCACCTAAAACAAGATGTTTTGCTTCTTTTCTTGTTTTTGCAAGTTTCAAAATATCTCTAAGCACAAATAACAATGGAATCCCATTTTTCACAGAGTGGCTTGACGCAGCTATATATCTCTTTGTTCTTCCCTTCCGCGGAATTGGCCATGACCTAGGCATTTTACTTCTTTTTATGTACATTTTCTTTTCCCTCCTGAGGTTTAGTTTTCGTTGAAGAATCTTTCGATTGCTTTGACGAATCATGCAACTTTGTTGCTTGTTCAGTTTTTTTCTCTTGCTTTGGTTCTTCTTTCTTCTTAAGTCTCTTCATTCTTTTTCTATCATCTAAATCCAAACTAATAATCATAACTTTTGATGGATTAAACCAAACAGGTATTTTTGCTCCATCTTTTTTAGTTCTTTCAATCCCATCAATACTAATCCTTGTTCCACCTAAATCAACTTTCCCAACTTTCCCTGTTTTCTTTTTAAATTTCCCGCGCATAATCTTTACTTCATCGCCTTTCCGAACTTCTATATTCCTAATTCCATGTTTCTTTCTCAAGTCCTTACTCAAGGTAGCAGCCATAAATTTATACCTCAAATGCAGTGGAGCATTATACACATACTTTCTCTGCTTTCTAGGTTGCTTACTTGCCTTCCATGTTTTTGAAAAATCTGATTTCATTTTAATAAATTATACTTGCTAATTTAGCAACCTCCTTCCATCTTTCCTGAATTTCTCTTGAAACAGGTCCTTTAATCTGAGTTCCTTTTGGATTTCCCTTTTCATCTTTTAATAATACAACTGCATTATCTGTAAAACAAACTCTCTCACCTGTTTTTCTTTTCCAGGGTTTCTTCTGCCGAACAATAACTGCATCAAAAACTTCTCCTTTCATTTTAGGATCCCCTTTTCTAACAGAAACTTTAACCCAATCTGCAATCTTTGCTGGAACTTGTCTCCCTTTCCTACTTCTTGTTTTCTTAACAGAAACAATCTTACAAATTCTTGCCCCACTATTATCAGTAGCATTAATTAAACTTCCAATATTCAATCCTCTTGTTGCTCGCGCACTTATCGCTTTCATTCAAATTTACCCCTGATTTTAATTTGAATGATTGAAAATCTTTGATTTACTTTCATTATTCCTTTTCCTCCATTTTTCTTATAACTTTAATTACAACACAATGAATCATCTTAGATATCGGTCTTGTCTCACCAATTTGAATTAAATCACCAACATTAACATCATTTTCCATACACTCTGGAAGCCTTGCATGAATTTTTGTTCTTCTTTTTTCATATCTTTCATATTTTCTAACCTTAATCATTCTTTCAAATTGGATTGTAACTCTCCCATGTAATTTCTTAATAACTTCACCTTCAAACACTCTACCCCTAACTTTTAATTTTTTCTCTCCATGAATAGGACAAAATTTATCAGCACAGCTAATAACAGCTTTCTTTTTCAGGCTCTTCAGAGTCATCCCCTTGGGAGTTATTTTCTTTTCTTCCATTTTATTTTATAGTGATTTATTCATTAATTTGAGTTTCATCAAATCCCAATTCTGCAAGAATTGGTTTGATGCGGCCTTTGTGGTTTCCTTGTAACTCAATTGTTTTATTTTTTACAGTTCCCCCGCAGGCTCTTTTTGCCTTAAGGTTCTTTGCAATGTCTTTGATATCCACGCCATCGTCAAATCCACTAATTAAAGTGGTCACCTTCCCAAATCGCCTTTTCTCTGTTTTCACAGAAATTTGCTGTTGTGTCTTTGCAATTTCACCGCAAACACATGCAGCCTCAGGCAATCCGCACTTTGGACATATATCCATTATTTACTTTTTATCCTCCAATTTAGTTTGAGTTTTGCCCTTTGAGGAATTCATAGTAGTCAATAACCGCGCAATTTCCTTTTTAATTCCTTTCCTTTTAGTAGGATTCTTTAATAACTCAATTTTCAAGTCTTTAAGTTTACTTTCCATTCCCTTTCCTGTTTGTTTTTTTTCTGCCATTTTAAGTTTTATTTTTTGCCCTCATCCTTTTTAGGAGAGGTTACATCTGCAGATGCAGTTTTTTTCTTTTTAGTTTTTTTGGTTTTCTTTTTAGGTTTTTCTTCAACTTCTTCTTCAACAAAAGAAGCATTTTTCTTTATTGCATTTAATAAATCTTCATTAATTTCAACTCTATCATGCACTTTTGCGTCTGGCGCAAGGATAGCAACTTTAATTCCAACAACTCCTTGTTTTGTTTCTGCAACACTTTCAGCTCTATCAACAACACTCGCTGCATCACCTGTTTTCTTTAAATAACCAAATGCAAATCTCCATGTTCTTGATCTATCACTTGGTAATTTCCCTGAAGTTCTAATTTCAGCACCTAAAGCACCCGCATTCTTAATTCTACCCAATACCCGATAAGCAGTAGCTTTATATTTCAAAGCTCCAAATCTTTCAAGAGTCAAGGCAATATCATCTGCAACTAATTGTGCATCAAATTCTGGCCTTGTAATCTCTTCAATATCAACATGAGGATTTTCCATTTTATATCTTCTTTTCAAAGTTTCTGTTAATTGCGCAATTTTCTCTCCTTTCTTACCAATAATCCATCCAGGTTTATGTGTTGCAACTATAATCTTCTCACCAACAGGAGTATATTCAATTCTAACACTGGAAATTTTCCCCTTTCCAAAAGTCCGCATAATAAATTGTTTAACATTAAATTCTTCTTTTCGAACTCCTACAAATTTTTTCTCCTCCATTTTATTTTTTCTCCTCCATTTTTACCTTATTTTTACTTTGTTTTTTAGTTTTCATTTTAGTTTTTTTGGTTGGTTTAAATTCTCTTACTTCAATATGAACATGAGTTCTTTTTGCTTTTCTCCCACCACTTCTAAAAGGTCTTGCAGCTTTATCAGCTCTTGCAATTGTAATCACTGGATTTTCAATTCCATTTATAATTGAATTTGCTTTTAACTGCTTAATCAACTCTATAATTACAAGTGCAGCTTTTTTAGGAAATTTAGCACCAGCAATATTTTTCATACCTCGTGATTTTTGATGTGCAACTTCTGAAGAAGCCATTCTTACAGGCATCTTACCTTTTGCAACACCTTCTAATAATTCAATTGCTCTATCAGGAGACTTTCGTGAAATCATTTTACAAATAGCAACACTATATTTTGTACTGATTCTCAAACTTGCACCATTAACAATAGCTTTTTCCTTTGGTTTTACTTCTGTAACTTTCTTCTTCTTATCTGTTTTCATTTCTTTATTTTCATCTTTCTCATCAGATTTCTTAGCAAGTTCATCTGCTTTAGGAACTTCTTCAACTTTTTCTTCTTTCATTGTTTCAGTTTTTTCTTTATTTTCATCTACCATTTTATTTATTTTTATTTAACACTTAATGCTGCACTTGATTTAGTTGCCCCAACACCTGCTGCCCCATGCTTAACACTCTTTCTTGTCATTGCAAATTCTCCTAATCTATGTCCTAACATTTCTTCTATAATTTTAACAGGAACATAACTATTTCCATTATGAACACTTATTGATAAACCAATAAAAGCAGGCACAATTACTAAACTTCTATTATGAGTTTTAATTATTTTTTTCTTAGCAATTTTCTCTTGACATCTTTTAACAAATTGTTCAATAACATCAAAATTCCTTAAAATTGAACGTCTTTCTCTTGCTTTAACAAGTTTAGCAAACTCTCTAACATCTAATTTTTTTAATTCTTCAACACTCTTGCCACGATAAAATTTCTCCTTGCTTCTAACTTCTACATCTGCCATTATCTTTTCTTCCTCCCTGTTCGTCTTGGTCTAAGCAATCCAACCTTTCTTCCTGGAGGTGAATTTCGTTTAGCAATTTTACTTTTAATTCTCTTACCTCTTCCAGAACCAAATGGATGGTCAATCGCATTCATAGCAACAGCACTTGTTCTTGGCCAGAGTTTTGATTTAGATTTCTTAATATAATATTGCTTTCCTGCCTTTAAAATTGGTTTGTCCATTCTTCCATCACCAGCAGCTACCCCAATAGTAGCTCTACAATGCGAATCCATTTTCTTTTCTTTTTTTGAAGGCATTAATATTGTAACCTCATTCCCTTTTTTATTTAAAACAGTTGCAAAATTTCCTCCACTCCTAACAAATTTCCCACCATCCTTTGGTTTTGATTCAATATTAAAAATAGTCATACCATTTTTCAAATCCCCAACCATTGCAATATCCCCTGCTTCATGTCCACCCATCTTGATTTTCTGACCTTCATATAAAAGATTTGCAGCAAAGTTGTAGAAAACTTTTCCTTCCTTATTTTTAATCTTAGCAATCGGAGCAGAATGCCCAGCACTTGAAATTAATTTAATAACTGTTAATTCTTCTCCTTGCTTTAAATCAGTCAAATATCCCGGTTTAACATTAAAAGATTTCTTTCTAACTTGATAAGTATGGCTTCCCTTTCCTCTTCGCTGTTGAATTATTCTTTTACCCATTTTTTATTTTATTTTGGCGTATAAAATCCTCCAGTTAATTTTTTGTATTGTGTTTGCAATAAGATAATATGATCATTAACAGCATCTACTTTTGCTTTATGGTCTAAAATAACACTCCTGCCCCCATATGAAGTTCTCTGACATGTTGCGATATCTAATCTTCTTTCAATATCTACAAGTGTACCTTTCTTTGTTGAAGGAATTTCCTTACTATGAGTTTTTCTTGAAGCCACCATTACATTAATCCTAGTTTCGTAGCAACATCAATTGCCTGAAACTCTGGTTTTAATTTAACATAAGCAAGTTTTTTGTTTTTCAAAGTATGTGTTCTCACTTTTTTTACTTTAACATTAAATAAATCTTCAACCTCTTTTTTAACTTCTGCCTTACTAATTGCTCTATCAACTTCAAATACTAATATATTATCAACTTCAATTTGCCTAACTATCTTCTCAGTTGATTTTACTTTTTCTAAGATTATTGTTTTCATTTAAATTTACCCCTAATTTTAATGATTGAAAATCTTTGATTTACTTTTGCCATTTTACTTAAACACCTCTCCAATTTCTTTAATTGCATTTTCACTATAACTTGCAATTCTTCCAGAAATACCATTAGGAGCTAAATCTCCTACCCATAATTCATTTACATTCACAACTTCAACACCTTTTCTATTCATCTTTTCATCACTTCCAATAACAAAAATCATTCCAGCATTTGATTTATATTTTCTACCCCTCATTTTTCCTTTTCCTGCCCGAATTGTTTTCTTTTTCAAAACTTTATCAAATTTATCTCCAAAAACCTTTTTCAAAACAGTAAAAAATTCTTTTGATTTTAAATCTAAAATACCAGAATCAAAAACATAAGCATCTTTTTCAAAACTCCCAGCAAAACCAGAATTAAAAGCAAGTAAAAGTTCTTTTTTATTAATTTTCTTAAATAAGTTTTTCTGACTTCTTGGAGCATGAGGTTTTCTACCGCCCCTCGCTGAAGCAACAGTCGCACCAACCCAATTAAATGAAGCTCCGTGCCTCGACATAATCTTCCTAGGGATTCTACTTATTCCCCTACCATAACTTGACTTCCACTTATGTCTTCGCTTTATTGAAATCCCAGAAGCAGAATAACCAGCCCCCGCCCCAGGCATTGCCCCGTAAGCTTGCTGCAAACTTCCTTTCTGAACTTCAAAAACCTTCTGCAAAATATCTTTCCTAATTTTCACAGAAAAATTCTTAGGTAAATCAATTTCCTTTCCAGCTTTCCCTGTTTTATCTAATAATTTTGTTTTCATATTGCCTTTACTCCCGCGTAAACAACTGCATCATCATTAGCCATCATACCATCAAGTTCATAACCTCTCTTAGCCATTAAATTTTGGCCATGGTAAAAAACATTAACATCTTCTATATCATCTACTCTATCCCCAGTAATCTTTGCCATCCTTCTTGCCATATCTGTTACAGGAATATCATCCCCCCTTACTAATATAAAAATAGGGTATCCTAAATTTACATCTCTTGTTTTTTCTTTTCTTATTGCTTTTTTCATCTCAACTCTCCCACTTCAAATTTTTTCTTAGCTTGAAATTTAGTTGCCCTAATAGCAGGAGTAATTACCAAGCCTCGTTTTTTAGGTCCTGGAATGCTACCACGTAAAATTAAAAAATCTGTCTTGATTTTACCATATTTATGAAAACCAGAATCAGAATTAATATCTTTTTCAGCAATCTTACCAACTTGTAAAATTAAATTATTATAAACAATCCTATTATGGTAACCTGTCTGCCCTGCCATTGGGGCTCTAAAAGTAACTCTTGCAGGATGCCATGGAGCTAAACTTCCAGGACGTCTTTGCCCTTTTTCTGATTTTTTAGCTTTCAAAGAAATTCCAAATCTCTTAACAGGCCCTTGAGTCCCATAACCTTTTGTAACAGCTCTAACATCAACTAAACCATCTTCAGCATTAAAAACATCAACAACAGAAATATCTTTTCCTATTTTTTCCTTAATAAAACTTAACTTCTCATCTTTACTCCCTGATAAAGCAACCTCAAGCATATCAGGCTTTTTCTTACCAAATCCAGCAGATTTAACATCAGAATAAACAACAACACGAATATCCTCATAATCTAAATCCTTAACATCCTCAATTTTTTTAACATCCTTAGAAACCTTAACTTTTTTCTTTAAATCTTTTTCATTAGAAACCACTAAATCCTTAATCACTTTAGAATCTTTATAAAAACGAACAGAATAAATTTTTAAAACAGGACACTCAATAATTGTCGCAGGCACAACAACACCCTTATTTTTCATCATAGAATCTTCAGTAACATCTTTAGCAGAAAAAGAAGTCATCCCAACCTTATATCCAATAAAACCTAATAAATTAACACCTTCTTTTTTTGCTTTATCACCAACTATTTTCCAGTTCACACTAGGTAAAACTTTTTTCGCTCGCACTCTTGGATAAAACTGCAAGCTCCCTGAACGTATTCCATGATCTGTCATTTTGCGCGATTTATCTAGTTAGTCAATCGTATTCCATAGCATTATAGTTATGACTAACTATTTATTTATTATAGTCAAGCAAGTAGCACCTTGCTATCGTATGTGGCTAACCAAGCCAAAATTCCTCACTCAAACATTTAAGTTTTGAGCTACCGATAAATTTTATACCAATTTTGGCTATTTAAACCTTTTTGCACAGGATTCAAGCCAAGAACTCATGTTCACTTGTCTTATTAACACCATCCACAACTAAATTCCTAACAATCACTCCGCCCCTTTTACTCTGTTCTCTAACTTCTTCTGGCTTCATGTCTTTCATGCCTTCTGGATAAACAATATTATCTACATTAATTATATGGTTTACCTTAACTTCTTTTACATTACTTAAATCAACATCAAATAATAATTCTTTAACTATTTCTTCATCTTTCGTCTTTAAGGTACAAAAATCAGCTCGAGGCCCGTCTTCATCTTTTTTCCCTGGCTTTCCTGATTTTGGCGCCTTTGCCTTAATTTTCAAATTTAAATCCGGTGTAATAAAACTCAAGGCAAAAAAAACCCTTGGAAATCTATTCATTAAATCCAAAATCTCATTAGCAGTAATCTCAGTATCAATTTCATTTTTTCTAATTCCTTGAAAATTACTTGTCTTTTTAATTTCAAATCCAATTTCATCTCTTAAATCAATAGTAGAAACAATAATCCCTTTCATAGCAATCCGCCCATCTTCAACTTTCTCTAAACATCTTCTAACTAAAAAGTTTGCAAACTCAGCAGAAGTTTTAACAGCCCACTTATCTTTCTGCTTTTTTACTTCAATTAAATATCTATCTTTAAAATCTCCACGCGAGAACTTTAAAAAATCTGAATGAACCTCTTCATCAAACTCACCTTCAAATATTTTTTTAATAACCATAATTAAAAAATTCAAAATCAATTTATAAACCTTACCACTAAGAAACTTTATAAATTACTCACTCTTTGAATAAGCATGGTAGATGAGAAAATAGTGAAGCGAGTATTAATTTTATCAATTGTAGCTGTGATTTTCATCCTCGCTCTTTTAGTCATAAGCCCAATTATTATCCCAATACTTTTCGGATTATTATTTGCCTATATCTTTTCTCCGATTTATAATAAAATCTATGCTAAAATCAAAAGAAAAAATATCTCAGCATTTTTATTAATCATAGGTATCATTGTAGTTATTGCAATCCCAATTATCTGGCTAACCCCAATGGTAGTTAAACAAACAGTCGATATTTATGCAACATTACAGGAGATTAATCTTGTTGATCCTATTGAAAAAATTCTTCCTTCCGTCGTTAAACCAGAAACAGCTCGAGCAATTGCCATTAATATTAATAATCTTGCAGGAAAAGCATTTACTTCTGTCCTCAATGAATTTACAGAGCTTGTAGTTAATATCCCTAATCTTCTTCTTCAGCTTGTGGTTTTTCTTTTCACATTTTTCTTTTCAGTAAGAGATTCAAAAAAACTAAAAAAATATGTTTCAGAACTTTCCCCATTTAGAGATTCTACAGAAGAAAAAATTATGAAAGAGTTTAGAGGAATAACAAATTCAATTATTTATGGGCAAGTTTTAATTGGAGTAATCCAAGGTTTAGCAGTTGGTGTAGGACTTTGGGTATTAGGAGTTCCAAGAGCATTAACCCTTACTGTTGTAGCAATAATCCTAGCAATCATCCCTTTCCTTGGTTCTTGGTTAGTTTGGCTTCCAGTTAGTTTATTATTACTAATAACTGGAAATACATTTGAGGGTGTAGCTCTTTTACTTTATGGAGCACTATTTGTAGCAAGCATAGACAATATTCTAAGACCTATTTTTATTGCTCGTAGTTCAGACCTTCCGATTGTAATGAGTGTTTTAGGGATTATTGGAGGACTTTACCTTTTCGGAATCACAGGAATTGTTTTAGGCCCATTAATTTTAGCTTATGTCTTAATTATAATTGAGTTTTATAAACAAGGAAAACTTGATGAGCTATTTAAGAATTAAAAAATTGGGTGAAAAGTGAAACTAAAAGTAAAAAATTTTAATTGGTTGGCTGGAAGACCAGTAGTCATTCTAAATGATGAGACTGCAAAAATATTAAATGTCTATGTAGATGATAGAATTGCTCTTACAAACTCAAAAAAAGTTTATGCAGTAGTTGATATTTTCCCAAAACTTGTCAGAAAAAATGAAATCGGATTATCAAATGAAGTTAGCGAAATCCTTAAGGTAAAAAATAAATCATTTGTTGAAGTAAGTGCAGCTGAACTTTCAGGTGCAACATATTTAATAAGAAAAAAACTTTCTGGAGAAAGACTTTCAAAAAAAGAAATAGAATTTTTAGTTTCAGAAATTTCTCATAATAATTTAACAGAAGCTGAAATTGCTTATTTTGCAGCAGCAGAAAAATTACAAGGCATGTCAATGACAGAGACAGTAAACCTCATAAAATCAATGGTAAAGACAGGCGCAACATTAAAATTTAAAAATAAAATTGTCGCAGATAAACATTCAATTGGGGGAATCGCAGGAAATAGAACAACTCCAATTGTTGTTGCAATTTGTGCAGCTGCAGGATTAACCTTGCCTAAAACTTCTTCAAGAGCAATTACTTCAGCAGCAGGAACAGCAGATGTAATAGAAACAATTACAAAAATAGAATTTGACGACAAAGAATTAAAAAAAATAGTAAATAAGGTAGGAGCTTGTTTAGTATGGGGTGGTTCACTTAGACTCGCACCTTCTGATGATAAGATAATTCAAGTAGAAAAATTAATTAATCTTGATGTAGAACCTCAACTTCTTGCTTCAATACTTTCAAAAAAAATCTCTGCAGGTTCAAAATACATTTTAATAGATATTCCTTATGGAAAATCAGCAAAAGTAAAATCACTTGCCCTTGCTAAAAAACTTGGAGCAAAGTTCCAAAGACTAGCTAAATATTTCAAATTAAAATTAAAAGTTGTCTATACTAACGGAATCCAACCAATAGGAAATGGTGTTGGTCCTACATTAGAAATGTTAGATATCTTAGATATTTTACAAAATAAACCCAATCATTCCAAGGACTTAAAAGAAAAATCACTTTTTCTTTCAATAGAATTAATGAAACTATGCAAAATTAAAAATGCAAAACAAAAAGCAATAGAAATTTTAGAATCTGGAAAAGCTTATGAAAAATTTAAAGAGATAATTAATGCTCAAAACAATGACAAAGATTTTGATGAACATATTAAGAAACTTAAAGTTGCACAATTTAGCAAAAAAATTAAGGCGACAAAATCAGGAAAAATTATAGATATAGATAACAAAAAAATTAATTCCTTATGTAGAGTCTTAGGAACACCTGAAAATAAAGCCGCAGGACTTTATCTTCATAAACATCTTGGCAAAATAAAAAAATCAGAAACAATCATGACAATTTATACAGAAAGTAAATCAAGATTAAGAGATGCTTTGAAATTTATTAAAGAAGTTAAACCAATTGTAGTGAAATAATCAATAATCCCCACTCAAACCAGTTAACAATCCACTAATTAAAGAACTTTCCCCAATTCTAACTATCCTGGGGTCTGGATCAATCAATCCATCAGTTCTTCCAGAAACAGCTCCAAGAAGTTCATAAACATTTTCCGGTTTAACTT
>CEPZ01082286.1_pt1 | contig 11640 bp, 19 predicted proteins | sample 530461 | NCBI WGS metagenome assembly CEPZ01 (sample SAMEA2620106, study PRJEB7988) | marine metagenome | isolation source: saline water (ENVO:00002010), including | reverse complement strand
AACAGATTGGCTCGCACCTTTCCTGTGGTTTACATGAACAACTAGACTCGCATCTGAAGTTTGGTTTTCAACTTATTTCTGACTCGCATGCCGACAGTGGATTACAATGTTCGGATGGCTCGCATGTTTCCTAAGGATTTCAAGAACATAATGGCTCGCACGAAATTCTTGGTTTTCAGATGCAGATTGACTCGCACGCCAGCATTGGTTTTCAAATAGCGTTTGGCTCGCAATCTTAGCATGGATTTCATTAGGGCACTGACCAAAAACAAAAACAGGGCTTTCCGAACGACACAAGAAAGCCCTGCCTTTAGATAATCCTGCTCTTTTCCAAAGTTATACAACTGCAGCAACCTCACTTAAGGTTTCAGCATCAGGGCGCTTTGCTTCAACTTCCACACCATTTGCCTTAAGAACATCTTGCCAGGTTATGATGTCACCATGGCCAAGTCTGTCCTTGATAAATGGATCTGTAATCGGAAGATTAGCAAGGGTTCTGCCAGCAACCCAGTAGTTTTGCAGAAACAGCTTAATAATAAAACGCTGTGCCCTCATGTGAGCATGGATTGGGGTGAGTTGGACAGCATCAGGCTTGTAAGGATTTTTCTCAGGTTTCTTTTTATGCTTAGCTTCATACATCTTACGAAGATGCCCTGGTTCAAATCTTCTTGCAAACTGCTCAGCCTTGACTCTGTCATACTCTGCCTTATAGACAGGAGAACTTGTAATAATAAGACAGCCTCCAATCTTAAAGCCCATTGTTCTAAGCCTTGGATCAAAATCCAAATTAACACCTTTTCTTCTCCAAGGACTTATGCCAGGCTTACCACATTCAGGACATTTGCCATCAGTGCCTGCGCAGACAGGAACCTTCTTGTCAAAGTCTCTTTTCTCATCATACACCTTGACTGTGCAATCTGGACAAATCACATGAAGCCCAAAATGTCTCCATAAAGCAGACACATTGTGATGTTTCTCACAATAACCTATTCTCGAAATTAGGTTAGATGCAAGAACAGTTGAAATTCCTCTGACATGAGAAAGATACTCTGTCCAGATTGGTTCTGCCCTGCTTAATCTATTCATCGGCCCCCTGTGACTTCCTTCAAGAGAAGAGGCTTTTTGGGCAAGTTCCAAAGCCTTTACAAGATAATCTCTTTCTTCTTTGTTCAAGATTCCTTGTTCAAACATTGCTGCAATAAGCTCTGGAAGTTTTTTATCCGCATACTTACTGTCAAAAGTCCTTTCTTCTTTCTTGTCTTCAGGTTGATCAAGAGGAATGCCTTCATTAAGATGCCTAATCAGCCCCCTTAATCTGTTCATCATCCCAGTACGCACTTTCTGATGATCATAATAACTCTCAGCAATCATCCTTAATGCTGCTCTTCGAAGCTCTTGACTCGTTCTTCTTGTTTGATCAGAACTCATTTTGTTTCCTTTCATAAAAGTTTTCGCAAAATTCCAATGGTTTACAAGGATAGGTTGACTCGCATTGGATACTTGGATTACAGGATCGGCATGGCTCGCAATTGACACATGGTTTACATCACACACAGATGACTCGCAGACATTCACTGGATTGCACAGCGAAAATGACTCGCATGAAAATATTGGTTTACAAGCCAGTATTGACTCGCATCTGAAGCTTGGTTTACAGCAGATTTCTGACTCACACTGCATATTTGGATTTCAAAACCCATTTGGCTCGCATCCTGATTCTGGTTTTCAAAATTTTCATGACTCGCAGCTCAAGCTTGGATTTCAACAAGGCTGTGGCTCGCATTCACACAAAGGATTACAATGTCACCATGATTCAACTCACAAAAACCAAGAGAACCCTGCCAGGAATATATTAGAGAAGCGCCCTCCAATATACTCATAGAATTCCATCTCAGCCATTTAAGCACTGGTCAGAGCAATATGGCTGAGTACAAATAGAACTTAATCTATCTCATACAAAAATAGATCCAGGGCTCTCTTTTTTCTAAGGCTCACTACCTTCTACGATTCAAAAACCCTCCAGGCATAGTCCCAACCTTGAGAATGTTATTGAGCATGTTTGTTTCTGCCATTGACTCTGCTGTCTTTTCTTGAGCCCTTACTTCTCTTTCTCGTAAAGACAAAGGTTGGCGTGGCCTACTATCAGCAAAGCACCCAGAAAAACACAACACCATTACCAAACCAAGAACCAAAATTATAGACTTCATCTTCATAATCGCCTCCTTTTTGTAAGAGTATTCTTTAACCCATAGTCATGTAAATAATCAAAACACAAACACAGATTAAGCTAATAATAATCTTAGCCATATCAACCCCATCATTTTCTTTCTCTACATAATGCATGCACATAGGCATTACCTCTAAAAGAGTATAACCAAATTAATCTAATAAAAGGACCCTGCCATGACTTGGCTTCTGTGAGGGGAGCACATCAGCCGTGGATGTCACAACAGGGCCCAACTTTCCTTTCCCAAATCTCCAGGGCGTCAAACTAGTCTGTTACAATAGAATCAAGGCCAAACAAGTTTTTCATCATGGTGTCTAACCTCAAAAGTTCCACAAGGCCATTTTGCCAAAATTTCAAGGTTTGCCTCTACAGGAGTTAAAAACCCTGCAATCACCCCTCTTATCTGATTTTCAGAAAGGCTCAGGAGTTCTGATCTAGAAAGCCAAAATGAAATAGGAATTTCGTTCCCTTCTTGATCCAAGTGAGGAACCTGAACAATATTCATAAAGCTTCCAGTACCTCTTGGCATTGTAAACTTAACAACTGAAATTTGACTTGGATCCCTTTTGTAGCGGTCTCCTAAATAGGTTGAAATCTGTTGTAGATTTTGACAACCTATCCTTAATTTTTCATCAAGATCTCCTACAAAAAGTTCCCTAGAATCTTGCACATTCTTTGCAGTATTCAAAGCATCCATAGCTTCCCTGCTTTCTACGACTTCATGTCGCACTAAAGTGTTGTAAAACAAAACATAGTTGTAAAACCAAGGCCTTGCCTTAACCCAAACAAGCATCAAGGCAAGACCTATTCATCCTTCTTCCTTTTCCCGCTCCTTCCTTCGATCCCAGGCGTTGAACCAGTAGAACTAAGCAGTTGCAGGAACTGGCATTCCACCACCATCAAAATCCTCGATAGGTTGACGAGCAGGGCGCTTGGTGATATAGCAAGCAATAATTATCGCCATTACTATAAAAGTAATAAAACGATAGTTTAAACTTTCAATTGTGCTATATTTATCAAGTCCAAATGCCTCATACATTCCACCAAAGATTCCTCCAATAGTCATATAGGCTGCTTTAAATCCATACACAATGTCTGCAAAAAGCACACCAGTAGGATTTTCAAGAGCCAACTTTCTAAACCCCATATCCATTACACCTTTCTTAAAGGTTATAGAAAGCTGACAAACAGCCAAAGAAATCGGAAGGTAAAACACCAATCTCCATTTCTTGCTGTTACAAACCGTCATTGCCAATGCATAAACAGCAAGACAAGATGCAATGGCAAGAAAAATATGGTAACTGTCATGGCGCAAAAAACACCCAATACCAACTAATTCTGCAAAACCACGAAGTTGGTTTAAACTAAGTTTATACTGATACATTGTTTGTTCCTTAAAAGAGTCAAAGAGCCAAAACACAAAGGAGTAGCCCTATCCAAATCTAAACAAGCATAAGGATAGGGCATAGTCCAAGAGGCTCTAACTAATCTCGGGCAGCACGACGAGAAGGATCATAATAGGTTTTTCCAACAGCACCAACAGTTGTAGTGCCCTCTTCATTACCATCAGCATCCTTCTTTTTTTCAGTCTGAAAAAATGGAAGCCCCGTATTGACTTCTTTTGCCCTTGCGCCAATCTCACCATCCTTGATTTGAATACAACCACCAAGGAAGATACAACTGGCAAGAAATCCAACAATCACAGCACTAACAGTCACCAAAGATTTTAAAGAAACGTTCATCTTCATCCTTTCAACTAAGAGAAATATACTCCTTTCTTTATTATGATTAAAGATTCAAATCCATTTGAATCCAACATACTCTCTCCTCAACTCTCTTAGTCGAGGATTTCAAACAAAAATTAAAATATAATCGAACATCACCTCCTTTCAAGGCGCCGAATAAGTTTCAAAAACCAGAAGCATCTTTCACCTGTTTAAACACAGAACCATATACTACCCAAAGCCAAATACAAAAAAGTACAATCCCTCCTAGCACCCCCATTACTATAAAAATTGTCTTTTTTGTTTCAGCCATAAAAGTCTCACCTCCTTTCAAGGCGCATTCTTTGTGAAATTATTTTTAACCTTTTGGCCCTTTATCTTATCAAAGATGAAACGAAAGAACATTGGACCAAAACACCAGAAGATTGCCCCAATAACAATCGTTAAAATAACTCCACTCAGATTTTTGTTGGTTACAAAGGTTACAAAAAACACCAATACAAAAATTTCCAAGATAAGTGTTGGCGCCCATGAAAAAACCATCAAACGTAAATCATTCTTTTTCTCATTCATAACATCACTTCCTTTCAAGCTTTAGGATTTTGTTTAACCAAATCCTTAGCCAAAAATTTTCTTTCTTCTGCCACTTGTTTCCCATCTACATAATGAGAAAACTCTACCTCATAGAATACTTCTACTACTTTTCCAAAAGTCATACAGTTTCCATTTTTTTGAAAAGGGTCAATAGCAGAAGTTTTTATTCCAACTATTTCTCCATTACAAAATGTTTTAGATTCTGTTGACATAAATCACCTCCTTTTAATCTTCCTCTATTCTAATGGGTAGATAATACTTCTTCACATTCCCAATAAAGAAACAAGGATTATTCATAGTTCAGACTATTATCATTAGAAACTTGGATTACTGCATCATGCATTTCCATTCCCTTATCAGATTTAGCCATTACCTCCCACATAAGCTTGGTGTAATTAAGATTTCTCATAGCTTTCCTTTCAATTAGAATTATTTAGGTGTGTGAAAAATTCCCAAATAATCTACAATAATGCCAAACACTATTAAGATTAAAGAGAAAATTAAACCACCAGCAATTGCCCAAAACTTTTTCCATTCATTGCTACTCAACTCCACCATCTTTTGCCTCCTTGTAAAAGATTAACACAGCACTATTAAAAAAGCAAATAGTGCCCAAACTAAAACACTAGACAAATCCACAATCTCTTCCCAAATTTTCCTAAACATGTTAGCTCCTTTATTGCCTCCATAAACTTTACTTTGTCATCTCAAATAAATCAGTGTAAGAGGATTCGAACCTCTCTGTTTCTAAACAGAAGTTTTACCATAAAAATTAAACTATACACTGACACAAACACTGCTAAGAAGAAATTATTCTTCAAGCCTGGAGCGAATTTTAGCTCGTTCCATCTTCCTTTTCCCAATCTGCTCTTGGAGCATTACTCCAACTATTGCAATAATAAGAACTCCTCCTATTGCAATAATAAACCTCCAACCAAGGCTAATGTCAAGTAAAAAGCTTGCAATAAAAATCACAAACCCTAAACAAATAGCCACTACCTCAATCACAACTTTCTCACCAAATGTCATAGTACCCACAAGAATCTCCTTTCAAAGAGAAGTAATAAGTCTAGTAAGCTAGGAATTAATCCCTAACTTTTCATTTAGGACTTTCCAATATCTCGCCCAAATCTTTTTCCATGATTTGGAAATACTTCTTCCGGTTCCAAAAGCCAGAATTCTAGCTTTCTCAAGAAGGTAAAAAACATCTATACCATTCCCTTCTTTTGCCTCTTTTTTTGCCTCTTTCAAATTGTCTGCAATTTTCTTTATCTTTAATCCACCAAATACATCCCATACTGTAAGTGTCTTTTTCATTCTAAACCTCCTTGTTAGGTGTTAGTGTAGTCAGTCTTCAACTTCCAGCTTTCCTACTCATCTTCTAACAACTGCAACAACCCCTCCAATTACTGCAAAGACTATTAGTATAACTATTAATCCTTCAAGAGATGAAGGGAATGTATAATTATCCTTAAGAATAAAATCAATCCCAAGGATTCCAACAATACCTGCTAACAAAATTCCGATTACTCCGACAGCTTTGTTCATATCATGCCTCCATTTCTTGCGCTTTTGCGCGGTTAGTTTTCAGCTTCTTCTGCTTAGTAGATATTATCTGCAGCTTCTAATTTCCCAATTTCAACGCCAAGCTCATAAAGCTTATGAACAACTAAACAATATCTTCAGGCGGATATCCCCTTTCTTTCATCCCAGAATTATTGAGCTGTGCAACAAATTCCTTCTCTGTATTAACCAAAAAACTTCGGGTTTCCTCAATGTTAGAACTGATATTAATCTCAGTTCCTTTAACCAGATCCTTTGCTCTTTCAATCAACTCTTCCATCTTTTTCTCATCCCCAGCTTCTGCTACCTCCTCAGCTGCAAGAAAAAGACTATAAACCTCTTGCTCAACATATGTTTTTTCAGACACGTTCATGTTAATTCCTCCAAGCCCTAGACAAAATATCACGAACATTACTACTCCTTCTAAATCTTCTGGGAGTGTATAGTTCTTTTCTAAGATGGTATGAACCAGATAAGCTGCACAAACACATGCGATTATAATAATCGCAATCAAGATTACTTTTACCGTATTACTCATAACATGCCTCCATTTCTTGCGCTTTTGCGCGGTTAGTTTTCAGCTTCCAGCCATAGCAACAATCAAACACAGAATCAACAAGATGTTTAACAAAGCATTCACGTTTATGCCTCCTCCAAAACTCAAGAGTACTCCAAAAAACAAGCCAGCAATCCATTTATAGTCAACAGTTCCTGCTTCAAAGACATCACTAAAAACATAAACTATGAAAAACGCAACAACAATTATCCTACACTCATAATAACCTTTACATAATAAGGAATCATCTTAACCTCCACTTTCTATACCTTAAGCACATAATAACCTAGGTATTTCACTAAATACCTGTAATTTCCACACAAATAACACTATAAACAAGGGTATTTCACTATTTCTACCTAATTCAAGGTGAAATAACCTATTTCACACTATAATAAACTTAGCTTACACTATGTAAACTAATTAAAGAACTGTTTGTAAATACCTTATTTCACACAAATATTTCCTATTTGTCTGGGTATTTCTTCTGATCACATGTATTGTATCTGATGTTACTGTATGTTGTAACTTGTGTATATTATCTAATTTCCTTAGATAATCTTATGTGATTTTGCCTTATGGCGTGTTATATATTGAATTGTTATGAATATAAATCTAAATCAAATCTCTAAGAACTAAGCCAATTGTATAATCTTTTTCCAGCCCTTCTTATTTCTTTTTTCAAGGACTTTGATTTTTCCTAATGATAATAATTGGTCTTTGACTTTTGTTCCTTTTCGTGCAGATAATTCTACTTTCTTGTAGACTTCTACACTACTTAGATTATGTTTAGGGTGTGCCTGCAGAAAAGCTAAAAATCTCTTCTGCTCAGTAGTATCTTTTAGTACATTATTATGAGTTTTAGAGGGCTTTTTCTCTTTATAAACCTTTTGTTTCTTTCGTTTCTCTTTAGTAGTAACATTTTCAGAACTTCCAGCTGTCTGCTCTAAATTAATCTTACTAAATCTACTAGTTAAAACATAATTAATTACTTTAGAAACATCTTCAAAACTATAAATTCCTTCATTAGGATAATACTCCATTATCCTCTCTATTTCAGCCATACTTTTACCTAAAGCAAGTTGTTGTTCTACAAATTCTAAAAGCCTTTCTTGAATAAGAGTTAATCCAGTAGGATAAAAAATAGGATTAACATTTTTCTTTTCAATTTTCTTTGCTACTTTTTCCCTTGCTTTTTTAATATGCACATTTTTAACTTTCTCTATTTCTTCATTATACAAAGCATGATCAGGAACACTTGGCTTTTCAAACTCTTCAACTCCAGGCCATCCTTCTCTTTCCTTAATCTCTTTAACTTCTAATTCTCTTTCTCTTTGTTTTTCCATCTCATCCATCTTATACTCTTCAGGACTTTCTATCTGCTCCTTAAACTCTTCATCTCTTCCTTGTTCAACTTCTCTTTGCATAATGACCCCTTCCATTCTTTTCTTAATCTCATTATTTTTAATCCTCTGCCCTCTTAATTTAACATCCTCAACTTCAATTAAAAAAGGACTTGTATATCTTTCAGCTAACTTAACAATTGCACTACCAACTAAAAGCTTAGAAAAATACTCTTTTCTATCATATAATTGCATTATCCCACTTATATCTCTAATATCTTCTGGAAGTTGTTGCTGAAAAGCAATATGACAAGCAGAATTCCCCTTAACCGTATCAGATAATTTAGAAATATGCTGATCAAGACAAATCAAACTAGTCCCATATTCTCTCATCTCCCTATAAATCATATCTGTAACAGATTCTTTAACAAAATTAGTTTTTTCTTTTAGAAAAATATTATGCGCTTCATCAACTAAAATTGCATGGTCAAAAGCTTTTTCAACAATATCTTCATTTGCTTTTTTAAGCTTAAAAATATAAGTTAAAATAAACTCACAAAAAAACTTTTTTTCAATACTACTTAAAGAATTTAACTCAAAAATAACTTTTTTATCTAATAATTCCTCAACCCTCATACTCCCATCACCCTTATAATTACAAACTTTTCCAAAATGTCCAAAAGTTAAAACACTTGCAACTCTTAATGCACTTTCCATCCAAGTTCCTTCTCTTCCAGTTGCTTTTGTCATCTTTTGTTCTAATCTCCATTTTATATGATTCCACGTGGGATAGTTCTTACTTCCTTGATAAATCCCCCATTCTTTAAATGCTTCATCTAAAGTTTCCAACAAAACTTTATGAACCCCAAATGAAACCATAAAACTCTCAGTCAATAAATCACATAAAACATTAATCCATTCCTTAGGATCAACTCCTTCAGGAGGCTCATTAATATTCATCTTAAAAATATTACTAACTGCATCATTTCCAATAGTAAAATCCATAATTTCTGAATCTTCTAAAACTATTGGACGAAAACTCTTTTTCCAATCAAAAACTAAAAAAGGTTTTTTCTTTTTAATAAAATTATCAAGGATATGAAACGCAAGAGTTGTTTTCCCACTTCCACTCATTCCAGTAATACAAACATGTCTTGGCCAATCTACTTCTCTTAAATTAAAATCATATAATTTCTTATCTGCATAACTTACTTTTCCAAGTACATAATCTCCTTGCATATCTTTTTCAGGAGGAGGTGCTAACAAAACTTTCTTCTCTAATAACTCACTTAAATATTTATGATATAAGGCATTAAGAATTGATTCAATCTCTTCTCTTTCTTCCCTACTATCTGCCATAGCATATCTAAGATAAATATCATCAATTTTTTTCCCAAAAATAGGTTTTAATTTTGCTGCAATTTCTTCAATAGTTAATCTTCTTTCCATATTATTCCTCTTCCTCTGCCATATCTATTAATTTAAATCCCATACTTAATCTATCTGATTCACAAAACTCAGATTCAAAAGCATTATATTCTAATGCATTTCTAGTTGCTCTTGTATTTGCTGCATCAATTCCTCCTAAAGTTCTTGGACTACAACTATGTCTTAATTGATTTTTTAAGGTATAAACTCCACATATAGGACAATAATATTCAGGATATCTAACCGGTTTGCAATTTCTTTGTGCTGCCATTTTATTCTAAAATCTTGCCAAACATTTCCATTCTACTTTGCTTTTCACTTAATTCTTGCTCTTTTTCTCTTAATTCTTGCTTTAATCTTGCAATATCTTGCCAAGAATCTACTCTTTCATTTAATTGTAATTCAGAAACATCTACTCTTTTTTGCCTTAAAGAAATCCTCTCTCTTTCTCCTTCAATATCTCCTGCCTCCATTTTAGCTTCAACATCTAACATAAAATTATCAATAGCTCTTTTCTCTTTTTCAGCATCACTAATAACATCTTCACTAAGCTTTTCTCTTTCTTTAATAAGTTGTTTTATCTCATCTACAACAACTTCAAGAGCTTCAACTTTGTCTTTCCCTATACCTTCAATAGACTCTTTATTTGGAATTTCTAAATCCACAGTAGGGTTTTTCAGTTCATAAGGGGGTTTTTCACTTGAATTCTTAGGCTTTACCATGAAATACCATGGAAAACCCTACTTATAAGCTTTTCTAAAGGCTTAGCACTAACAACTAATATCTCTAATCATCTCTTGCTCTGCAGATGAGTAACTCAATAGAATTATAAGAGATTAATTTTAAAACAAACAATCTTCACAAAAATATATAAACCTCTTATTATATTTAATTATATGAAAAAAACAGGTGTTGAAAAAGTAGGGGATAAAGTAGAAAAAGTGATTAAAGATACAGAAGAAAAAGTTGTAGAAGCTATTACCCACCCATTTAGACAAAGTAAACTTACATTTGGCCAAAGAGCTGCAGATTTTATATCAAGATGGGCAGGTTCATGGGGATTTATTATGTTCTTTTTTGCTTTCATAATATTATGGATGGCTGCAAATGTTTATGCTTGGGTAAATACTTGGGATCTTTATCCTTTTATTTTACTAAACCTTGTCCTTTCATGCCTTGCAGCAGTTCAAGCCCCTGTAATTTTAATGAGCCAAAACAGAGCTGCTCAAAGAGATAGATTAAGAGCAGAATATGATTATTCAGTAAATAGAAAAGCTGAAAAAGAAATCAGAGAAATCAAGAAAATATTAACGAAATTAAAACGAGCAAGTTGATTAATTAATTTTCCCTTTAAAATAAATAATTGTTTCTTCTAATCCAGAATCTAAATCATATTCAGGCTTCCAGCCCTTATTAATCAATTTTTTAGAATCCAAACAACTTCTCATTTGTTCTCCATCAATCGCTGGGCCATGTTCTGCCTTAACATCTAAACCCAAAGTATTAATAATTCTTTGATAAATCTCATTAATATCTGTTTCAATACCTGTTCCAACATTAAATATCCCAGATAAATCTGAATTCAAAACTAATAAATTTGCTTTTGCTACATCGCGAACATAAACATAATCCCTAGTCTGCTCACCTGAACCATTTATTCTTGGCTTTTTTCTTGAAAGCAGATTATCTATAAAAATAGCAATCACTCCTGCTTCGCCCTTACTATTTTGCCTTGGGCCATAAACATTACTATATCTTAAAGAAACATAATCTAATCCCTTTCTTCTAAAATCTTCAAGAGCTCTGTCTATTAATAGTTTAGACTTGCCATAAGGATTTGTTGGTTTTTCCTCTTCTGTTTCAGGAGTTGGGATTTTAACATTATCCCCATAAATTGCTCCTCCTGTAGATGAAAAAATAAACTTCTTAATCTCATATTTAACACAGTTTTCTAATAAATTCAAACCCCCATTAACATTAACATCAATACATTTTTCTGGATTTTTTAAAGATTCTCGAACATTTATTTCAGCAGCACAATGAAAAACATAATATGGTTTTTCCCTTTCAAAAACATGTTTAATGTATTTTCCCCTTATATCTGCCTGATAAAATTTTATTTTATTTTTTAAATGCGCCAAATTTTCCATTCTTCCAGTTGAAAGATTATCTAAAACACTTACCTCAAAACCATTATCAATAAGA
>CEPZ01015189.1_pt1 | contig 11643 bp, 10 predicted proteins | sample 530461 | NCBI WGS metagenome assembly CEPZ01 (sample SAMEA2620106, study PRJEB7988) | marine metagenome | isolation source: saline water (ENVO:00002010), including | reverse complement strand
GCAGCTATAACAGTTGCTCCTCTAAGGTTTGCTCCTGAAAGATTTGCTTCTGGAAAACTTGATCCTATAAGAATTGTCCTTGAAAGATCTACTCCTGCAAGATCTGATTTACATGGTAATATAGTGTGTCTAAAATCTCTTTCTCCATCTCCATACCTTCTTAAAAGTTCCTCAGGAGTTGTATGTAAGTATTCTTCAGCCATAAAAAATCCATAAATTCTTCATTTAAAAAGATTTATGTATTTTAAATTTTGTATAAATCCAAAAAATCAAAAACTTTTTAAAGAATTTTTTTATTTATTTTATATGAATACTATTAGATTGACAGAATGCAAAGCCATCCCTATCTTTTAATCTAATCAGAATTCTAAATTTTTCTTTCATCAAATGAAAATTACTAAAGATTTTTTATGGAAACATGGCATGTCTGTTAATGATTTCTTAGATAGATTAGGATCTGTAGGTTTTCAAAGTGTTGAATTAAAAAATGCTTCAGATCTCATTGTTAAAATGAAAAGTTCTGATTCTAAAATTTATTTAACATTTACTTCAAATATGGTAACTTCTGGATTAAGAGGATTTTTCGCTCAATTAATCAAATTTAAGATTCCGCAAGTTATTGTCACAACAGCAGGAGCAATAGAAGAAGACATCATGAAAGCACTGGGAGAAAAATTCGAGATAGGAAGCTTCCATAGTGATGATGTTGCATTACATGAAAAAGGAGAAAACAGAGTTGGAAATCTCATTATCAGAAATGAATCCTACATGAAATTCGAAGACTGGATAATTCCAATACTGGAAAAACTTTACAACAAAAAAAAGCGCATAAGTGTTTCAGAATTATTAAAAGAAATTGGATTAATATTAGAAGATGAAAATTCAATATTATATCAAGCAGCTAAAAATAATGTTCCGATTTTTTGCCCTGGAATAACAGATGGAACAATTGGATTTCAGTTATTTATGTTTCAAGAAAAACATCCTGAATTCATAATTGATGTTGTACAAGATTTCAAAAACATTATATTTGCTTCAAATCATGATGAAAAAAAAGCACTCATAGCATTAGGAGGAAGTATTTCAAAGCATCACGCTTTACTTTCAGGGTTACTTAATGGAGGATTTAGTTATGCACTTTATATGACTACTGCCCATGTAACTTCAGGATCAATGTCCGGGGCAACAACTCAAGAAGCAAAATCATGGGGGAAAATAAAAGACGACTCCGACGCTGTCACAGTTATAGGAGATGTTTCTGTTAATTTTCCTTTAGCAATGTGCAATGCATTAGATGTATTAAAAAATAGAAACTTGCTAAAAGATGGAACCTAAATTTGTTTTAAGCAAAAGTAAAGTATGTGAACAATATAATAAATTAAATAATCTTGGAGTTACAATATCATACAGCTGGAAAACAAATTCTGAAGTTGGAAAAATTCTTGAAAAAGAAACTAATTCTTTTTTTAGTATTCATAGTTTAGAAGAAATTAATGAAATTAATGATAAATCAAAAATATGGTTTTTTGCTCAAGCTTGGAATAATAATGACATTCAAGATTTAATTAATAAAGGAATTAGAAATTTTGTTGTGGATAATGAAACAGATCTAAAAATAATTGTTGATTTTATCTCTATTGAGAAGATTAAAATCAATCTTCTCTTAAGAATGAAATTCCAGGAACAAAGAGTTCAAACAGGAAAATATTTTGTTTATGGCCTCAACACTAAAACAATTAACAATTGGATTTTAAAATTAAAAAACCATAAGATGATTGATAAAATCGGAATTCATGTTCATAGAAAATCACAAAATGTTTCTGAGTGGGATTTAAAATATGAATTAGAAGATAGTCTATCTAAAGAAGTTTTAGAAATAATTGATTTAATAAATATTGGAGGTGGTTTTCCAATAGAATACAGAAATTACACATCAGAAGTTTTAGATTATATATTCCCAAAAATTAAAGAATTAAAAAATTGGTTAAAAGAAAAAAACATTGAATTGATGGTGGAACCAGGGAGATTCATTGCAGGACCTTCGGTTGAACTTCAAACACAGATATTATCCATTCATGATAATAAGATAATTGTGAATAGTTCTGTTTATCAAGGAAATACAGATGCTATTTTCCAGGATTCCTTAAAGTTAATGGTTAAAGGAGAATCAGAGAATGGAGAGGAATATTTAATTAAAGGGAAAACACCTTGTAGCTTGGATATTTTTAGATATAATGTTAAAATTCCTAATGTGAAAATAGGAGATAAAATTATTTTCTTAAACGCAGGTGCTTATAATTTTTCAACAAATTTTTGCAAACTCAAAGAGATAAAAACAGAGGTAGTAGAATGAAATTAATCACCCATGAGGCAAATTCAAGGGAAGGTTATGCGAAGGAAACCGTAGGTGTCCTCGCTGTTCCTTTTAATGGAGGATGCTTAGGAAAAAATATTGGTTGCGAAAAAGCTCCAAAAGCAATTTTAGAAGGAAAAGAATTCCAAGTTTTAGATATTGATAATCAAAATATTATTAGTACTAATGAAGTCTTGGGAAATGCAGAAGGAGATATCTTTATTGGAGGAGATCATTCAATTACATATTCTCTTTTCAAAGGATTTTCAAAAGACAAAGAAAATATCGGACTTGTAATTTTTGATGCGCATCCTGATTGTGTTAACAATTTCTCACCACCTACACATGAAGATTTCCTTAAAGTATTAATTGAAGAAGAAATTGTTAAGCCAGAAAATGTTTTAATTATTGGTCTTAGAAAAATAGATGAAATTGAACAAAAATTCTTAGACCAAAAGAATATTAAATATGTTTTAGCAAAAGATTTGGAAAATGAAAAAGAGATTTATCATTCAATTGATAAAATCAGAGAATTCGTTGAAAAATTGGATTCATGGTATCTAAGTATTGATATTGATGTTCTAAATCCAAAGGAAGCTCCAGGAACAGGATATATTGAAGAAGGAGGAATGAATTTCGATCAATTATTCATTCTTTTAGAACATATTAAACATTTTGGTAAATTATGGAGAATAGATCTTGTTGAAGTAAATCCAGATAAAGATATTAATGGTAAAACAATTAATTGTGCTAAGAAGATATTGAGTATTTTTGAAAGATAGATTTAAAAGAGGTCATCTCCAATGATTTTTATGGGACTCGGGGCCGGTGGATTAAGAAGAAAAGAAGTTGTATACAGACATAGAATGGATAGAGCACCAACTACAGAAGATAGAGATGCAAGAATTGGTTATGAGGGATTTGTAGAGATGTTGCAAGAAGAAGGTTGGGTTAGTTCAGATGGAGATACTACTTTAAAAAATTTTAGATGGTCTTATGGATCTTGTACTGAACCTGGAAATAATTATATTGAATGGAAAGCCGTTGAGATTTTAATGCATTAATCACATGTAAAAAATAATCCTTTATTTATGATTTATCCAAAAAAACCAACAGATTTAAAAACTATTGGAATATTTAACCAATAGAGAAATATTGTTAATAGATAAAAAATTATCACAATCATTAATCACAATTATTTTTTAGCTTTATGCTATTTAGAGAAAGAAGATAGTGGATAACTCTTATTTATAAAAAATATTTTTCTAGAAAATTTAAATAAGATTAATAAAAAATATGGCAAAAATAAGTCCTGTATCTATAAAATACATGGTTCATGCGAGTTTTGTTGCAGAAGGTGCTTTGGAAAAACCAGATGTAATTGGAGCAATTTTTGGGCAAACAGAAGGTTTGCTTGGCGCTGAATTGGAAATGAGAGAATTGCAGAAAGAAGGCAAAATAGGGAGAATTGAAGTTGAATTAGAAAGAAGTGATAAAAAAACAACAGGAAACATAAAAGTCCCAACAGCATTAGATCAATCTGAAACAACACTTATTGCAGCTGCAATAGAAACAATAGAAAGAATTGGCCCAAGTGACGCACAAATAGAAATAGAAAGAATTGAAGATGTTCGTGGTAGCAAAAGAGACTATATAATTGAAAGAGCAAAAGAATTAATGAAAAATGTTCATGGAACCACAGATTCAAGAGAAATTTCAGGAAAAATCAAAGAATCTACAAGAATGTCAGAAGTCACTGAATACGGAAAGGAAAAACTTCCTGCAGGAGACATATCAAGTAATGAATTAATTGTTGTTGAAGGTCGTGCTGACGTGCTAAATCTAATAAGAAATAGAATTAAGAATGTAATAGCAATGAATGGGACAAAACTCCCAGACGCAATTAAAGAATTAAGTAATGAAAAAGAAATAACATTATTTGTTGACGGGGATCGCGGAGGTAAATTAATTGCAAAAAATGTTGTTGATAATGCAAATGTAAAATACATAGCAATTGCACCTGATGGAAAAGAAGTTGAAGAATTGAATGGAAAAGAGATTTTAATGCAATTAAGGAAAAAAGTTCTTCCTAAAGAATTCTTTTCAAAATCCGATATGAAACATAATCAAAGAGAATCTGTTAAAAAAAAACCTGATGAAAAAATAGACAATAAAGAAGATTTAAAATTAACAGGCGAAAAAGAAGAAAAACTTAAAGAAATTTCTGAGAAAAACAAAGGTACAAGAAAAGCAATTCTTTTAGACAAGAATTTAAATGAAACCAAAAATATTCTAGCAAAAACTTTAAATGGAATTTTGAGAAAAAGTGGAGAAAAGCCTTATGGAATTGTAATTGATGGTACTGTTACAGAACCAATTATCAGAGCTGCAGAAGAATCAGATGTCCAATTAATTGTTGCAAAAAACTTCTCAACAATAGATACAAAGATAAAATTATTGAGTTTGTAGGTTTATGATTTTACAAGTGCCTTTAGGCTCTTTTTTCATTTTTTGATTAAATCTTCCTTGTTAAATAATAATTATATAAAATACACTAATTGTTACTAACAATTAGTACTATAAAGTTGTACCTTTCTGTTGTCACCGTAAAGTTTATAAGCAGAGATTTGTAGGAATTTTAAAGAAAACTTTGTTTTCTATTTAATTAAAATGAGAAAAACAAAAATGAATGCGAAGAAACTTTTGGTTTCTTTTTTAGCAGTTATGAGTATGTTACTATTTGTTGTAACTGTTAGTGCCGCTACAGAATTAGTTACTGTTAACAGCGTAAAAGTTGACGGAATCTCTATGACTAGTGGATCAACTGACATAAGTGTTATTGCTGGAGAAACAATTGCTATTGAAGTGTTTTTCGAGTCTTTAGAAGATGCTTCTGATGTAAGAATCGAAGCTCAACTTAAAGGTTCAAAAATTGACGCAGAAATAGAAAATTTTGTTGGAGATCTTGAAAACGGTAAAAGATATAGAGAAGTTTTATCACTTAGAGTTCCTTATGAACTTAAAGATGAAGTAAGTGATAATTTACTCCTTAATATAGAAATCTTTAATGGTGATTTCAAGACAGAACTTGATGATAATTTCGGAGAGATTACATTAAGAGTTCAAAGACCAGCATACAATGCAGCAGTAATGTTAATACAAACAAAGAACACTATTAATTCAGGAGAATTTATGGCTATTGATGTTGTATTAAAGAACATAGGCTACAACGACTTAGATGATACATATGTAACTGTTGGAATTCCAGCATTAGGACTTGAAAAAACAAGCTTCTTTGGAGATATCATTGCTGTTGAATGTGATGATGATTTCAGTAATTTAGCAAACTTCGGTGTTGATTTTGAAAGAAAATGTAATGAAGATAATGATGACACTATAAGAGGAAGAATTCATCTTGAAGTGCCATTTGATGCAGAAACAGGAATTTATACAATTGAAGTGGAAGCTAAGAATGATGACTTAAATGTTATTCAAACAAAGCAAATTTTCATAGAAAACGAAGTCCCACAAACAGTGATTAAATCAGGAAATGATTTAATTATTCTTAACCCTACAAATGTTGTTAAAGTCTACACAGTTATTGCAGACTCACGAGCAACTGTAAGTAATAGTGTAGTAGTTGTCCCAGCTGGATCAAGTAGAACCGTAACAGTAGAAACACAAACCTCAGAGACATTTAGTGTAAATGTACTTTCAGGCGACAAGATTATAGGTACTGTTGAATTCTCAGGAATTCAAAATGATAGTACCCCTGATTCAATTGTTGTACTAATAGTTGTTTTAGCAATAATCTTCCTTGTGTTAATTATAGTGTTACTTGTTTTGCTAACAAGAAAACCAGAAAAAGAAGAAGAATTTAGCGAAAGTTACTATTAATTTTTATTTTTTTTATTTTTAATTTTTATTTCCGCAAAATTGCGAAGCAATTTTGGGGCCCTGAAAATTCCTTTTGAAGAATTTTCTTGGTTTTATACCTTAATTGGAAATCTATTCTAATTAAGAAATCATAGAAAAGTGTATTGAATTAAATCACGAATATCTTTAAAAATGAATAAAACACATGAATAAAATGGTTAAAAGAACAACAAGTCACGAATATCATCCCAATGTCGGAAGTTTAACAATGGACCAGCAAATGGAAATTGTTGAAGGTTTAGAATATATAACAGGGTTGGATTCTTTAAATGATCCAAATTCAAGAGGAAAAGAAAATCAATATAATGATGAAAAAAGAGTAATCTTAATTCAAAGAGAAAGAAGAGATGCAAAAAAGGAACATCCTAAAACTATATGTTATTTAGTAAGTGATAATGAAATAACACAGCATGGTGAAGCTCCTTTTGCATCTGCAAGGTATACTTCACAACAGATTCAAGAATTAAGAGCTAGGGATATGAATAGAGGTCATATTGAAATTCTCAAACCTTTAAACTAACAATCTTGCTAACACCTTCATGCATGCTCACCCCATAAAGATTAGATGCATTTGAAATTATTTCATCATTGTGGGTTATTATGATGTATTGTCCTTTTTGGATATATTTTTTTAAAAGTCCTGCAAGTCTTTCAGAATTTTTTTTGTCAAGAGCAGCATCTATCTCATCAAATATGTAAAAAGAATAAGGATTTAATTCTTGAATTGCGAAAATTAAAGATAGAGCAACAAGCACTTGTTCTCCTCCTGAAAGAGATGCGGCATCAAAGTATTTTCCGTGTCCTGTTTTAATTATAATATTTATTCCTCCTTCAAACGGATCTTTTCTGTTTTCAAGCTCAAGCGAAACACTTCCTTTTGCACTTAAACTTGAAAAATTTCTGGAGAAAATTTCATTCAATGAATTCAGAGTTTGAAGAAATGTTTTCTTCTTTTTTACATCAATTTCATGAATTATTTTAAGAATATCATTTTTCTCTTTCTCAATTATCTCCACTTTTTCTTTTATAGAATCATACTCTTTTTTTACAGAATCATATTCTTCAAGAGCTAAAAGATTAACAGAACCTATATTTGAGATGATTTCTTTTGTTCTTTCGAATTTTTGGACAAGAGAATCTCTATTTGTTTTTATTATTTCAATATTACTAAATTCAAGCATATCTGTCTCAAAATTCTGAATCTCTGCTTTAACTCTTGCATTATCTATATTAAATTGATTAACCTCTTGCTCTATGTTATGATTCAAATTTTGGTTCTTATAAATCTGTGATTCACAATCACGAATTTTCTTCTGAAACTCTTCTCGTTCTGAAATTAATTTTCTAAACTTCTTAGTCAACTTTTCTTCTTCTTGCTTCTTTTCTTCAAGAATTTCTTCTTTAGTTTCTAATTCCTTTCTATTAATTTCAAGATCTTCGTTTAAATCTTCTTCCTCTCTTTGAAATTGCTTCAATGAAATTTTCAAACGTTCAAGTTCTTTTTGTTTGAAAAAGATCTCAGAGTCAACATTTTCTTTGCTTCTTAGAGAAATTTCCTGAAAATCAAATCTCGCTGTTTCGTATTTTTGCTCAATGTTCAAATTTTCATGAAGATTCTTCTCAATTCTTTTTCTTGTTTTTTCAAGGTCTGAAAATTCTTTTTTTAATTTATCAATTTTATCTTGAAGAATTCTTATTTGATCTTTTTTCCCATTTATATTAGAAAGCTTCATTAAATCAGATTCTCTTTCTAAGATTTCTTGATTTATTTCCTCTATTTCATTATTTAATTTATCTTTTTTATTTTTTATCTCGGTTAATTCATTATTAGAATTTGTTATTTCTTTTTTCAAAGATTTTATTTCTTCTTCTGCACCATCATTTACAATTTTTGCGTGCTTCTCAGTTACTTTAGATTTACAAACAGGGCAAACATCTATTTTAGATATTTTATTCTTTAATTTCTCTTGTTTCTCAATTTCATAAGAATTTGTATAAGAAATTTTTTCTAATTTTATTTGTTTTTTATTTAACTCTTCAACAAATTGTTTTCTTTCTTTGATAGAAGCTCTTAATAAATTTAATTTTTTCTCGTCTGAATCTTGATCAAATAGTTCTGATGAAATTTGTTCTATTTGTTTAAGCAAAAAATCCGATTCATTAAGATAATTTTTCAAGGTTGAATTTTTATCATCAATTAAATTCTTAATAGATTTCAATTCTGATTTAAACATGTAAAACTTTTTCCTTTGCTCTTCAAGATTCTCGAGTTCTTTTTTCTTTAATTCAATATCTTTTTGCTTTCGTTCTAAAACAGGTTCTTTTCTAAGTTTCTTGGTTGAATTTTCATGTTCATTTATAGAATCTTGGATTTCTTTCTTCTGACTTGAAATCTCAGAAATTTTATTCTCATAATTTTCTATTTTAACATTCATTCCAGCAAGTTCTGCCCTTAAATTCGCGATCTCTTGATTAAGTTTTTCCTGCTCAAGTCCTGTTGAAGTTTGTATTAAAGAATTTATAGAATTAATTTTTAATTCATAATTTTCTATATTTGTTTTCAAACTATCCATTAATTTTTTTATTTTTTCGATCTCTTTATTTTTCTTTGAAATTTCAATATTTATTCTTTCTTCTTCTTTCTTCTTTTTTGTCAAATCAAAATGAATTATACTTGCCTTGTATCTTTTAACATCAATCTCGAGTTTTTTATATCTTAATGCTTGTTGTCTTTGTTTTTCAAGATTATTCAAATAAGATGTTCTCTCTCTTAGTATTGTTTCAACCTCTTTTAATCGATCCCCTGTTTTTGAAAGCTCCTTTAAAGATTTCTCTTTTCTTAATTCATAAACAGAAATTCCCGAAACTTCTTCAATAACTTTTCTTCTTTCCTCAGAACGCATTCTAACAAAATTATTAATCTCTCCTTGGAGGATTATATTAAATCCATTGGAATCTATGTCTACTTGTGCAAGTAAAAATAAAACTTCCTGTCTTGTTTTTGTTTGGTTGTTTATTTTGTAAATACTCTGGCCATTTTTTCGAACAATTCTTTTTATAGAAACCTCATTTGTATCCAATGAAAAAGATTCATCAGAATTGTCAAATACAATTTCAACCATTGCTTCTTTTGAAGGGGAAACAGATTTTGTTCCTTGAAAAATTAAATTCTTTGCTTTGGCAGCACGAATTGATTTTATACTTAATCTTCCTAAAACAAAACATAAAGCATCTGAAATATTACTCTTCCCAGAACCATTAGAACCTAAAATTATATTTATATCTGAATTAAATAGCAATTCTGTTTTTCTCGGAAAACTCTTGAATCCTTGTATTACTAATTTTTTTATATATAACATGAATAAAGAAAAAGTTGTGAAGTTTATAAATTTTAATTTTGGTAAAAGAAATAATGAATTATAATAAATCAAAATTCATTCAACTTTTTTTGGTTTAGATTTCCAACAGCAACTTTCCATGTTGACCAAGATTTTCTAAAAATTCCGTGATCATTATACCTTTTTATGTTCTTTTCAAGAAATCTTTTTGTCAAAGGATCTGAAGTATACCCAGAACCAAGATCTTTCCCAAATTTTTCTTTAAGTTTTGACATCTCTTTTTCTCTAGCACTTTTTGCTAAGATTGAAGCAGCTGAAACAGAAATATAATTTTTATCTGCTTTATGTTCACACAAAATCTCCAAGTTAGATAAATTATCTATCTTTGTTTTTAAAAAATCTTTCCACTTAACTAAACTTGTCGATGGACAATCAAGTATGACTCTTAACTCTTTGTAACCTTTATTTATTTTATTTATAATTCTCGCGCATGCAAATGCTTCAACTTCATTTAATTTTATCCCTATTTCACTATCACGATCTATTTTTTTAGGATCAATTATAATTATTTCAAAAGTTTCTGCTTTTTCTTTAATTATTTTTGCAAGAAATTCCCTTCTTTTTTCAGATAATTGTTTACTATCTTTAACACCTAATCTTCTAAATTCAGTCTCTGTTTTGGAATCTATGAGGCATCCTGCAAGAACCATTGGCCCTATTACAGGACCACGACCTGCATCATCAATTCCAAGTTTGAGCATTTTAATTAATGAAAAACTTGGTTTTTAAGATTTTATATTATTTTATTTCTAATATTTTTTCTAATCTATTAAAGAAAGTGAACTCTAAGTAATTAAAATCATTTCTTCTTTCAATAACTAATGCAGCAACATTATCTTTGTAGAGTATAACATGGAGATAATCTTCAGAAACTCTCCCCTTTTTACCTCTTGCCCATTCTAGAGGAATTTGATTTTTTATATACCTTCAAAATGAGGATGAAGAAGTAAATTAGAATTTTCAGATGATAAGTCTTCATAATGATTATCTATCTTTGTTTGAACACAATCAAAATATTCTTCTATTTTGTCATAAACTTCTTGTTCTTCTCCTGTACTAACAATTATCATATCTAAATTAAGAATATCTTCATCCATAATTTAGAAATCTAAGATTGGTTTATAACAATTTGTGTAACAAAAAGAATCATAGCGGGGGTGGGATTTGAACCACACGACCTCCGGGTTATGGGCCCGACGAGCACTCCTGACTGCTCCACCCCGCTCTAAGGATTCTTATATATTTTGACTTTTAAAAGTTTCTAACCAAAAACCTTTAAAAAACAGATACTATCTTTGTAATAATTGCCTCGGTCGCATAGCTAGGAAACCAAGGTTTCCTTAGCATAACCTTCCTTTAGGTTAGCACGATTGAGCAAAGCCCAGATCGCATAATGGTATTGCACCGGATTGCTAATCCGGACCCTTCGGGGTGCGCAGGTTCGATTCCTGCTCTGGGCGTTTCTCATTAATTATATAAATAAAAAATTCTATCTTAATAAAAAAAAGATAAAATGATTAACTCAATTTGGATTGTTATTATTATTGGAATTTGGTTTTTCTTAGGATATAGATTCTATGGAAAATTTATTGAAAAACAAATTAAAATAAGTGATAAAAACAAAACTCCTGCTGTAAAACAAAGAGATAATATTGATTTTTCTCCTGCAAAAAAACCATTTTTAATAGGGCATCACTTTGCATCAATTGCAGGTGCAGGACCAATAATAGGACCAATACTTGCAATAAGTTATTTTGGATGGCTCCCAGTTATATTATGGATTGCAATAGGTTCTGTTTTTATTGGAGCAATGCATGATTTCATAAGTTTAATTGCTTCTGTAAGAAATAAAGCACAAAGTGTTTCAAGTATTGCTAAAAAATCATTAAGCTCAAAAGCAGGGATGTTATTTGCAGGAATGATTCTTATAACTTTAATTTTAATAATAACTGTGTT
>CEPZ01088145.1_pt1 | contig 11658 bp, 17 predicted proteins | sample 530461 | NCBI WGS metagenome assembly CEPZ01 (sample SAMEA2620106, study PRJEB7988) | marine metagenome | isolation source: saline water (ENVO:00002010), including | reverse complement strand
AGCAATCATATTGTGTTTGAGAAGAAGAATAATTTTAGTAGGATAAAGTTGTGATGAATGTTTTTGTGATCGGAAATGGAGAAAGTCGAAAAGGTGTTGATTTAAATTCTTTGAATGGTAGAACTTATGGCTGTAATGCTCTTTATAGAGATTTTGCCCCAGACTATCTATTAGCAATAGACACCAATATGGTGATAGAAATATTTGAAAGTGGCTATTGCAAAGAACATCAATGTTATTTCTCTGACTGGGATACTTTCCCCGTTGAAATGTATTCTAATTTTCAGCAGGGAATTGGTCCGGTTATTCATGTAGGGGAAGAAGGAAAAGGAAAAGAAATTTCAATATTCGGTGAGGGTTCTGGAGGATTTGATATTACATACATCATATGGATAAATGACGAAAAAATAATACCATTTTCAAATGAATACTTTTTAGATACTGGAACTAATGCAATAAAATTAGCATCAGAACATTTACCAGAAGGTGGGGTTATTTATATGTTAGGTTTTGATATGAAAGCAGGTAAAGAAGGAAAAAATAACAACATATATAAAGATACAAAATGCTATTCTTCGAGCGATTCTGAAATGAGAAATACGGATAAATGGATCAATGAAATTAGAACAGTAATGAAAATTCATCCTTTTATTTCATATTGCAGGGTAGATAACACAAAAAATCTTCCCGAAGAATGGAACGATTTGCATAATGTTGAGTGTATATCTTACGAAGAATTTGAATCTAATTGTGTTGTATGATATATAAATATACATTGAGCCAGATGAATCTTATAAGGATAGACAATGCCTAAATTAAATAATTTGTCGTATGATAAATACTTGAAGCACGAATTATCGACCATTTCAGAGAATTTTTCTATAAGACAGTATAAATTGGCTCCTAAAGAAGAATATCCTTTTTTTGAGAGAGGAAGGGATATCAGGGTAAGATTATTTTGGAAAGATGAACCAATATATGAGTTTTTGGTAGAGAAAACATTCTTTTTTCAATCAAACCGGAATGATGATGATAGAAAATATATGAGATTGTGCGCTAGTTCAAAAATAGAAATGATTAAAGAAGCATATAAAAAAAGCAATAAAAATCGGGATAAAGTGTGTCATGCCATTAGGTAGTGATGTTTTTCGTCCCGGCGGTGGTGGTGGTGGTGGTGGTGATATTCTTGGGGGGTGTTGCGTTTTTGAAGATCGTGGCGACACTCCGCCAATACCGGGTACGGATATTACCACGGATTTTTATTGTCACTGGGTAACAGAAGATGTGTGTAGTTTACTTTTAGGACACTGGAAAGGACCAGATTTTTTATGTGGGGGATACTGGGTGTTGGGTGAATGGGTAGTAGGCAATCCTTGCTCATTGGCGCGCCGGGGAACATGTTGTGTTAATAATTGCTGTAAACATCGATGGAGTTATAGTTCGTGCTTCGTCTCTGGTGGTTCGTATCAAGGAGATGTTGAACCATTTATGGCGTGGGGGGATTGTGAAGAATGTGACGACCACAATTGCCGCCCATCAACTCCCGGAGCAACACCACCATACAGAACGCACAACATTGAAGGTAATGTTATTACCTATGTTAAAGATGATGTTGTAAAATATAAAGGTAAGATGTATGTTGCCACCGAAACAATACAAGGCTATAATCCCGAACAAAGCAAATTGTGGAAAAAATTATCAGATAGTCTTAAATATACTTCAGGAACAGAACCGCATATTGATCCTCAAATAGGAGATGTGTGGTTTGATACATCTTCTGGAATATCATACACCTATTTTGATGATGGAAATACAGTACAATGGGTAGAGTTATCTTAAACAATAAAGGAAAAAGAGAAGAAAATGCCTAAAAGTAAAAACAAATCAAAAAGAAACAACAATCCATATAACGAAGAAGATTTTTATGAAGTAAAAGGCAAAGGTATAAGAAAAGAAAAAAGAAAAGCAAAAAGACATCTTGATAAATCTTATTTGAAAGATACAATGGAAGGTGAAATCGACTGGGATGATTATGCCGATTATTATGATATTTAAAGTTAGGATTATATTATGGAAACTACTATGAACGAAATTAGTCTATCTAAAAGAACATTAGAAATTCTTAAGAATTTTTCAACAATCAATTCCAATATTCTTATTGAGCCAGGTAGTAATATTACTACAATTTCTCCTGTTAAGAATGTTATGGCGGAAGCAGTGGTGGAAGAAACCTTTGATGTTCAATTTGGACTTTGGGATTTAAATAAATTTTTGGGTGTAGTATCATTGTTTGATTCTCCAAAATTTATGTTTGGTGATAATTGTGTAACAATCAGCGAATCAAATAAAGGCAATAGTGTCCGTTATTACTATAGTGATCCAAGATTATTAACAACAGTTAATAAGAAAATTAATATGCCTAGTAGCGTTGTAGATTTTCAATTGAAGCATAATGATTTTACAGATCTTCAAAAGGCTGCATCCATACTTCAAGTTGCAGATCTAGCAGTCAAAGCAAATGGAGATGAATTGATAATAGAGGCTCTCGACAAAAAAGATATTACTACAAACACCTATTCAATAAGTCTTGGTGATCTTCCAACCGATTATTGCGATTTTACTTTTTATTTTAAAGCAGAAAATTTGAAACTTCTTCTTGGAAGTTATGATGTTTCTATAAGTGAAAAGGTAGTAAGCCAATTTAAACATCAAAATGTGGACTTGACATATTGGATTGCATTAGAGTCCGATTCCTATTACAACACTTAATATAGAAGATTTATTATGGAAACCTATCTGTGGGTAGAGCGTTATAGACCAACCACAATTGAAGATTGTGTATTACCGTTTTCAATTAAAAATTCTTTTCGTGATATTGTAAAAACGGGAGAATCTCAAAATTTGTTACTATCTGGTAATGCTGGTTGTGGGAAAACAACAATAGCAAAAGCATTATGCAACGAGTTAGGCACAGATTATATTATGATTAATTGTTCGGAAGACGGAAATATTGATACTCTCCGTACAAAGATTCGTAATTTTGCAAGTACAGTTTCAATATCAGGAGACAAGAAGGTTGTCATTTTGGATGAATTTGATTATTCAAATGCCCAAAGTATGCAACCTGCTCTTCGTGGGTTTATAGAAGAGTTTGCAGATAATTGCAGATTTATTTTAACTTGTAATTTTAAAAATAGAATTATTGAGCCGATCCATTCTCGTTGCACGAATATTAGTTTTAATATTCCAAAGGACGAAAAACCTAAACTAGCAGCAGAATTTATGGAAAGATTGAAATATATTCTGGATAAAGAATCAATTCCTTATGAGGAAAAAGTTCTTGCAAGATTGATAATGAAACATTTTCCTGATTTTAGAAGAGTGATAAATGAAATTCAAAGATATTCTGTAGCAGGAACTATTGATATTGGAATTTTGTCGGATGTTGGAAATGTTCAAGTAAAAGATTTAGTCAAATATATGAGGGAGAAAGATTTTACTTCTGCTAGAAAATGGGCTGTAGAAAATCTTGATAATGCTCCCAGTGAATTGCTCAGGAAAATTTATGATTCGTTATATGAAAATTTAACCCCTTTGTCTATTCCTCAAGCGATTCTAATTTTGGCAGAGTATCAATATAAGTCTGCGTTCGTTGCAGATCAAGAAATTAATTTGGTTGCATGTATAGTTGAGTTAATGATGAATTGTGAAATTAAGTGATTACCTAAATTCAATAAATTATACCAAGGAAAATTTATTCAACACAGAGGATGAATTGGTTGAAAAGGAATATGTTCCTTTTGTAATAAATAGGTGCTTGTCTTATTTTCCAGATACAACTATTCACGCAAATGCTATGAATGAAAATAGTCACATTGATAAGAAAATGCAATATGATTATTTTTTACATTCAACAAGAAAGAGAAAGAGATTTAGTAAATGGCTCAAAAGAGAAGATTCTGATAAGATCAATATAATGAAAAGGTATTTTGGTTATTCTAACCAAAAAGTTAGGGAGATTGAAGATATGATATCCGATTCAGACATTGATGAGATGAGAGATTTTCTTTCTCATGGAGGCAAAAAATAGAATAGACTATATATTGTAGTGTGATAGAGGCGATTTTAAGGAACATATTATGATGGAAGAAGTAGATGATATTTTTGACGGTTTGGGTGTAGAAATTGAATTGAAGGAAGATGATGATTTCCTCAAAGTTCGAGAAACACTTACTCGAATCGGTGTATCTTCTAGACAAGAAAAAAAAATATACCAATCTTGCCATATATTGCATAAAAGAGGCAGATATGCAATTATGCATTTTAAAGAGTTGTTTATTTTAGATGGTCTTGAAAGTACTTTGTCTGATGGGGATATTGCTAGAAGAAATACGATAGTTAAATTGCTACACGAATGGGAACTGGTAGAAGTTCCTGACCCAGAAGAATACGAAGAACCTCAAGCAAGTTTAGCCAAAATTAAGATTATATCTCACAAAGATAAAGATGAGTGGGAACTTATTCCGAAATACCACATTGGTAAAAGAAACTAAATTATGTTCAATATATCTTTAAAGAAAAGCCAACTTAATCAAGATTTATGGATAATGAAATTGTATGGAGAGCAAAGAAAAGGATTCTTTGTTGAGGTTGGATCTACTGACGGCACAAATTTAAGTAATACTTATTTGCTTGAGAAAGGATTGGGGTGGAAGGGGATATGTATTGATGCAGATCCTAATCAATGGGAAAGTCTACAAAAAGAAAGAGATTGTATTGTTTCTAATGATTGTGTTTGGTCTAAGTCTGGCGAAGAAGTTCCGTACTTAGTCCAATCTTGTTACAGCGGTATAGAATCTCACACCGAGAAAAAAAATTATCCAAATGAAGATGGTGTTGTTGACTATACAGAAACTATAAAATTAAAAACTAAGACATTAAATGATATATTAAAAGAAAATAATGCACCAGAATTTATTGAATATATTAGTATCGATACAGAAGGTTCCGAATTAGAAGTTCTTAAAGGAATTAATTTTGAAGGAAAGTACACAATAGGTGCATTTACAATTGAACACAATCACGATGAAAACCGAAAAGAAGAAATTAAAAAATATTTAGAAGATAACGGATATGAAAGGTTTGCGGAAGTTGGTTGGGAGGATTGGTATTCTTTAAGAACCCTATATAAACACCTATTGTAGGATTTGATTATGAAAACTTTACTTTTAAGTTTCTATAGTGATATAGAAGATCGAACATATTACAGTGAACACGCAAAAACTCTTAAAGAGTCTTGCGTTATACACAATATTCCGCATGACATCCAAGAGAAAAAATCTCTAGGGACTTATCAGGATAATTGCCTTAGTAAACCACAATATATTCTTGACAAGTTGGAAGAACACAATTGTCCTCTTTTATGGGCAGATGTTGATTCCTTGGTGCATAAATCTTTAGATGTGTTTGATACATTTGAAGACAGTGCTGATGTAGCATTGTCAACATCAAACGGGAAAATTTCTGGGATTAAGGCATCTCCAATATATTTTAATTGTAACGAAAATTCCAAAAGGTTTTTGAATACATGGATAGGAACAACAAGAAAAATACTAGAGGAAGAAGGAAACCATTTTGATCATGAACCTTTATTTGGGATAGTTGCAGGTTATTTGGAAGTAATAAATGTTGGGTTTGTCGGACCAGAATATTGCGTGTGGCCTGGACATACCAACGAAAATAGTTTCATAACGATGGGACTTGCTGATTCTGAAAACAAAAAAGATAATTTAAGAAAAATGGGATTGTCAGAAGATTTGATTGAGTGGCAATCGCCTGGTGATAATTATGAAAACGAAATTCATTAGTTTTTATTGCGACAGAGATGGTGGAGATTACTATTCTTCTTGTGCAAAGAAAATAAAATCTCGTCTTGACGAATTAGGAGCATCTCACGACATTAGAGAAATCCCGAGTCAAGATCACTACATGCTAAATTGTTTAGAAAAGCCAAAATTCATTCTTGATATGCTGAACGAATTAGACGAATCCTTAATATGGATTGATATTGATTGCACAATTAATCAATTACCCGAAGAGTTAGATGCAGTAGAAACTGATGTGGGGTTTGCAATAAGAGAACACGATTTAAAAACCCCCCACAGCGCATTGATATTTTTTAACAACACAGAAAAGAGTAAAGAATTCATAAGAGATTGGATTAAAAAATGTGACAGTAAAAAGAAAGATTCAATTTCAGGAAAATATACTTTGGGAGATCATGAGCAATTAATTCTTGCGGCAAAAGAGAATAAACCACAAGCAGTTTTTACTGTGTTCTCACCTTCCCTTTGTGCAGTAGAAACTAATGTTTCTAAAGTAAGTATTGGTTTAAGTTATGGGGAAAACGAATGTAATAAGATACAAGCATTTTATCCACCATTCAGTTTGAAGGATGGTTCTTCTTGCGGCAAATTAAAACCAAGATTTTTTAAATGGACAGATAGAGATTGTAAAATACAAGTATTCGTTGATAATGGTATGGGTAGTATTCCTTCTCACCCCAGAGAGAAAGGAACATATAGGTTTGGATGGCTATGCGAATCGAAGGAAATCGTTAATCAATTGTATCTTGCATTAAAATCCAAACATGAAATTTTCTTTGATCATTTTGATGGTATTTTTACTTGTGATGAAGAATTACTTCAATTAGATTCACGATTTATGTTTGCTTTGTCCGGCAGCAATCTTCCTTGGACATCAAGAGAGGATTTTGGTGTTCATGAAAAAAATAAGTTGTGTTCACTTCTTGCTTCTCCAAAACAAATGACAAAAGGTCATCAATTACGGTATGAATGGGCAGATAAATTAAAAAATGATATAGATGTGTTTGGTGGTGTTTCTGGTTCTTCTAAAATCGGAACTGATGGGTTTGCTTCTGCTGCACACCCACCAAAAACAGAAGCATTGAGAGATTATATGTTTTCGATTACGATTGAGAACGCATCCTATAATCATTATTTTACAGAAAAAATAACAGACTGTTTTGCAAATGGAACCATACCTGTTTATTGGGGATGTCCCAACATCGGACAATATTTTAACGAAGATGGAATTATAGTTTTAAATGATTCTTTTGATATCAAAGATTTGAATGAGGAATTATACAACAGCAAAATAGATGCAGTAAAAGAGAATTATGAAAAAATAAAAACAATGAAACTTTCTGATGATATTTTGTGGGAAATGGTTTCTCAGTATATTGATAAGGCTGAAAACAAATGAATGGATTAATATCGTTTAGTTTATATGGGGATGATCCGAGATATACAGAAAACTGTATAAAAAATAAACCTCTTGCTGATAGGTACTATCCTGATTGGACTCTTCGGTTTTATCATGATAATACTGTTCCTGCCCACACTTTATCCATTTTAGAAGATCAAGGTTGTGAATTAATTGACATGACAGAAAATGATATTCATGGTGTTGTTTGGAGATGTCTAGCAGTTGATGATGAAAATTATGATGCAGTTATTATTCGTGATGCAGATTCTCGCGTAAATTACAGAGAAGCACAAGCCGTAAAAGAATGGCTTAATAATGAAGAAACATTACATTCAATGCGTGACGCAAAAGAACATAATATGCTGTTTCAAACCGGAATGTGGGGATGTAAACCCAAACAGAAGAAATTTTCAATGACAGAATGGTTGAATATTTCTGAACCTCTAAAGAAAAAAAATTATCAACACATAAGCGGATATACATGGGACGATCAATTGTTTTTGGGTATGTTGCTGGGTAACAAAGAAACTCATATAAATGATGTATTGGCACACGATGATTGGTTGAGGCATACTGATAAGCAGAGAACTTTGCCTTTTCCAACCAATCCTAGACCCAGACAGCATGTTGGTTATGCTTTTTTAGATCCGACAGAAGAAAGTGAAAGGGATTCATCAGAATGAAAAAGAAATTATATATTTTACACCATTTAGGAATGGGAGATCATATTCATTGTAACGGAATGATAAGATACATTAGAGAAACTTTAAATTTAGAATGGACAATTTCAGTATTTTCTTGGGAAAGAAATAGCAATAATGTTGAATATATGTTTCGTGATAACGAGAGTATAGAAATAATACCTCTTATTGATGATGTTGATGAAATATCTCAAGCGAATAATTATATCCAAAACGACGAACATGTAGAAGATTCTAGACTTTTATTGTTAGGATTTAATCATTATTCTCAAATAAAAACAAAACATCCCGAGTATACATGCGATCAGTGTTTTTATGAGCAGATTGATGTTCCTTATAAATATCGTTTCGAAAAATTTTATTATGAAAGAGAATTCGAAGAAGAAAATAGAGTTTATGAAAAACTTGTTCCAAAAGGAAAAGAATATGTTTTTGTTCACGATAACCCACCAAAAGGTTATAACATAAACACAAATAAAATTGATTCTAAATATGAAATTGTAAAAAATGATATAAGTGAAAGTATTTTTCATTTTGCTAAGATATTAGAAAATGCTTCTGAAATTCATTGTATCGAAAGTGCTTTTAGATGCTTTATTGAAGGATTAGATACTTCAAAAGCAAAGCATTATTTTCATCCAGCAAATACAGAATTTGCAAAATTTGATAATAGCAACTTGGGAAGCGGAACTTCTAAGGAGTGGAATTATGTTGAGTATGGACAACCTTCTAATATGCTATAACTCTTTACCTCTATTTGCAGATCATGTTTTAGATTATCCCCAAGAATATTACAAATTGCATGGCGTAGAAAGATTACACAATCACGAAGGTATTGATCCTTCTCAGATTAAAGAAAATGATGTAGTGTGTATAAAGACTGATTTTGTGGAGAATGGATATTTTTATAATGAAATATTTCCCGAAATTAAGAACAAGTTTAAACTTGTTACCACAATATCTTCTTTACCGGGACCGATAGGGCAAGGAACAGACGAAATTCTTTCAAGTGAAAAATTGATTGCGTGGTATCCGTGTCATGTTAATCCCAAATACGGATATCATGAAAAGGTGTTTCCTGTTCCAATAGGATTTACTGAGCCTAGCAGGCAAAATGGAAATCAACATCTTTTACAAAAATGTAGAGAAGAAAGAACACAATTCGACGATAAGAAAAATAGTGTACTCTTACCTTATCACAATTTGAAGACTAATAAAATTAGAAGAGATTTAGTGAATTCAATTTTAAAGTCTGGTATAAAAATAGAAAGGCAGCAAGAGAAATTAGAAATAAAAGATTGCTTGAAGCAAATGGACAGGTACAAATATGTTGTTTGCTTAGAAGGTTCTGGTATTGATACACATAGAGCATATGAATGTTTGTTAATGGATTGTGTTCCTATTATGAAGAAAACTCCATTGCATAGAATATTTGATGATTACAATCTTCCCGGTATTTTTATCGAATCGTGGGACGAAATAGATGAAAATTTTGTTGAAAGTATTGAGGAAAATCAATTCGATTTTTTAGGCATCGATGAATTTCTTCTCGCTAAGACTCATGGAGAAAGAATAATAAATGAACATAGTTCAAATGTCAGGTCTAGGTAAAATGGGAAGATTTGGAAATCAACTTTTTCAATATGCATTTGCCAAATCGTATGCAAAAAAATATAATTGCAATTTTGAAATACCTTCCGATTGGATAGGAAGAAATATCTTTGAAATAGACGATAGTTCTCTGAGCAGACAATTACCAAAAACAGAAATAGATGATATTCCATTTGGTCAGGTAAACATAGATTTGACTGGATATTTTCAGCACCAAAAGTTTTTAGATATCATGAATCCAGATGATGTTAGAAAATGGTTTACCTTTAAAAAGCAATGGAGAGATATTTTTAAAAAACCAAAAGATTTTTATGTTGCGGCACATCTCAGACATGGTGATTATGTTAATGGAGAAAAATATTGTACTATATCAGAAGAATGCTATATTGAATCTTGTGTAAAGTTTGGGTATGAAAAGGAAGATGTTATTGTTGTTAGTGAAGAAAAAAGGCAACCAGAAGATTCCGGTAACATGGATTTTTTGTATGATTTTTTTGTCTTAACAGAAGCAGATGTTTTGTTTCGTTCAAACTCAACATTTGGTTGGTGGGCAGGATTTTTAGGAAATCAAAAGATTGTATATTCACCCGATGTTCAGGGAAAAGCAGGGCAACATATGATTGATGTTGATTTTGTTGAGGGAAATTATCCTTGTCATATGGAGATAGATAATAGACACAGTGATTTATATTTTGGAGAATGAGAAATGAAAGTGGAAGTATCAAATGGCGAAGTGGTTGACAAGATAACAATCTTGAAAATAAAACTTGAAAAGATTGATGATCCTGTTAAAATAAAAAATATTAAGAAAGAACATGATATACTTGAACCATTGGTAGAATCATTTTCTCCTGCGTTCTCAATTCGTGAAGATATTCAAGATCTTTATGAAACAAATTTACAACTATGGGACATAGAAGATAGTATAAGAGAAAAAGAGAGGATTCAAGAATTTGATGATGAGTTTATTTCTCTTGCAAGATCTGTTTATCGTATGAATGATAAAAGAGCAAAGATAAAGAAAGACATAAATGAAAAGACTTTTTCTCACCTGATAGAGGAAAAGAGTTACCAGAAATGGAATTGAATTATGGCTGATCCTGATTTTGTTAGTAGTGTTTCTAATTTCAAAGATATGATTCAACTCTTTAAAGAAAGAGATGTTTTTGGAGATGAATCTTTGAATGTTTTTATTAATCTTTTAAAGGACAAAATCCCATTTGCAATAACAAGAGTAAATGATGGAGAAATGAGTTCATTTGTTCGTTCCCAAGGGCAGAGATTTGGAAGAACACAACATACTATAATCACACAAAAATTGATTGATAATCTTACAGAAGTTTTAAGCCACAGACAACACAATTATTGGACAGGAATTGTGTGTCATGAATGTTTTCCTGATTTGTATCGAATAGCGAAGGATATTGTAGGAGACTATGAACATGTAACTAGAGCGGTGGTTTTTACTAACAGAAACTGGGCGAAATTTGTTTCCGAGTTTGGCAATTTGGTTTCAGACAGGAACATAAAATGGATAGGTAGTGAAGATCAAAATTTAAGTATGCTAGAAAAAATTTATGATATAGAAAAAATACAAACTCCAATAAAACTCCCACAGATTAATGCTTGGGAACTGTATGATAAACTCAAAGATAAAGTAGATATGTTTGATGAAGGAGATCTGGTTTGTTTAAGTTGTGGTCCAGTTTCTAGAGTTTTAATTAAAGATTGGTTTAAACAAAGACCCGATATTACTTTTATGGGAGTAGGTTCAACCTTTGATCCTATGACAAGAAATGTTTGGCACGCTTGTCACAGAGGTTGGTTGAGAACAGGATTTAATGAAACCAAAAAATGTTCGGGGTGCAACTGATGAATAGAGAAATAGTAGGGTTCACAGCCGGTAATTTTGATTTATTGCATCCGGGGTATATCTACACCTTTGAAGAGGCAAAACGGCACTGTGATAAGTTCATTGTTTTTCTTCAAAAGGATCCTTCCACAGGTCGTCACACAAAATATAAGCCAGTCATATCATATTACGAAAGGTATAAGGTTC
>CEPZ01087259.1_pt1 | contig 11686 bp, 16 predicted proteins | sample 530461 | NCBI WGS metagenome assembly CEPZ01 (sample SAMEA2620106, study PRJEB7988) | marine metagenome | isolation source: saline water (ENVO:00002010), including | reverse complement strand
CCGCCTGATCAAGGTTTTCGCCACGCCAAGCCGTTACGACGACTGGCGGAAGATTGTGTCAAACGTCAAGTCGGTGCCAGACTTCCGTACCCAGCACGCTACGCGGATCGGTGGGTTTGGTGACCTGCCAACCGTCGGCGAGTTGGCTACATATACCGACGTTGACATCGGCGGGGACGAGGAAGTCACGTATGCAGTTAGCAAGCGTGGTTACACCACAGCCATTTCAATCGAGGCTATCGCCAACGATAACATCGGTAGCGTGTCCGCGATTCCACGCAAGCTAGCCGAGGCCGCCAAGCGGACTCTGTACCTGTACGTTATGAATACCCTGCTCGCCGACAACCCGACAATGGACTACGACTCCGTTGCCCTATTCCATGCGGCCTCGCACGTCAACCTGTTGACTGCGGCGCTGTCAGTGACGGCCATTGATTCGGTGGTTCAGGCGATGCGGAGCTTCACAGCCTTCGGCGAATCGGCCAAGGTGCTGGGCCAGGACAATGAGCCTAAGTACCTCCTAGTTCCGAATGAGCTAAAGGCACGAGCGGAACGAATCATCAACCCATCCGACGCATATGCGTTTGCTCTATCGTCAACCCCTGACGCCGATGCCAGCCTCGACCCACAGCAGTGGAAGGGCGCATTTGAGGTCATCACAGTTGACGACTGGTCGGACGCTGACAACTGGGTCATGGTCGCCGATCCTCGGAAGGTGGAGACCATTGAGCTAGGCTTCCTGAACGGTCGAGAGCAGCCAGAACTGCTGATTCAGGACGACCCAAAGGTCGGGTCGGTATTCTCAGCCGACAAGATCACTTACAAAATCCGCCACGTTTACGCTGGTGATGTGATCGAGCATCGCTCGTTCCACCTGAACCAGGTCTAAGCGGGACGCGATCTGAGTAAGAACTGAGGAGTATTTAAATGGCTGAACACCCACAGGGTGACATAATTGGTAATCGGTACTACATAGACGGAGCGATTGCGTCGCAGGCGAGCAATGGCGCTGGGGCAAAGGAATTTTCTCTAGGGCCGTTCCCGTGGAATGCGCGAGTCCGCACCGTTAATCTTATTCCTACTGGTGCGGATGTTGACCTCAGCACGGCAACATCGTCTGCGTCGTACCGTCAGTTCGTCCTGTATAATGGCGGTACGGCTGGTACTGTCACACTAACGGCAAGTCAGATAGCTAGCCTGGATATGACAACGTCTCTAGCTAGCTACGCATCAAGGGTTTTCGGGACTATCAATACAGCGGTATCCCTGGCAAGTGGGGAGATGATGTATTTGTCCCAGCTAACTGTTGGTGCTGACAAGGCGAATGGGACGGTCGTATCGGCTGGACGGGTGACAATCGAATACGAAATTATCTAGGAGTAAGTTACTGGGGGCGGGTCAAACCGCTCCCAGCCCTTTATGACGCAACTTAACACTCGCGTAAATCTCTGTATCCCAACAACCAAGTTTGCTCGGATGAGCATTGCCTGGATCGAGGCGATGAAGAGCCTGCAAATGCCGCTAGGCTCGTCGTTGGGGGCGTTGTGGATTGCGGACGAAACGGTAGCAGATGCGCGTAATCAACTATGTAAAGAGGCGATAGCCAGAGATAGTGATTACGTCTTTTTTTTGGGCGATGATGTACTGCCGCCGAACCACACCTTGCTGACGATGTTGGACAAGATCGGGCGGGAGTTGCCAGACAGGAACGGGAACTTAATCCGTGCGGATATGATCACTGGGGTGTACTGGACAAGGACATACCCGCCAGAACCGTATTTGTACAACGGGCTACTTAAAGGCTCATACAAGGACTGGAAGGCAGGCGAGTTCTTCCCCGTTGATCTTGCGGGCTGCGATTGCTTGCTAGTGCCCACAGCTATCTTGCGGGAGATAGAGCCTCCGTGGTTTAGCCAGGAGTGGCTGTGGACAAAAGAGCAAGGGCAGCCGTCCTCGATAGCGACTGAAGATTTCTATTTTTATATGAAGGTACGCAGGTTGGGGAAGTACCGTTTATGGGCGGATACGTCGATACAGTGCGCCCACGAGGATCGGTCTACGGGTCAGATGTTCCACATCGATGATGGTATGCCGCAAGCTGGGGGCATACCTGTATGCGGCGATGAGGAGAGGCTTATTGCCGAGCTAGGGAGTGGGACTGTATCGCCATTCTGGGGCGAGAACTGCAAGGTTACACGCTTCGATTTGCGCGATGATGTAAAGCCAGACGTGCGGGCGGACATTGCCAATATACCTGCTCGGTGGCATGGCCTATACGACATTGTCCATGCGCGGCATGTGTTAGAGCACTTCGCCCGAAGCGAAGCGCCTGCGTTGATGCGTCATTGGTGTGAGTTGCTGAAACCAGGCGGGCAGGTGATTATCCGCGTGCCTAATATCGAGCTAGCAATGAAACGCATTATGGACGGGACTCCAGACACTTATTCTTGGGGGCAGTTGTACGGCGGGCAGAGCTATCCGTTGGACTACCATAAAAATGGTTTCACGAAGCGGAAGCTGGAGGGGCTATTAAACACCGTCCCAGGCTTATCCGAAGTGAGTGTTGTTTTTGAAGATGAAGATGACCAGAACTTGTGCGGGACTGCCACCTACCATCCTGCTAAGGCAGACGTGCTATTGGATTGGTGGAACGATATACAAAAGCAGGAAGGCGGTAGCTCTGATAGTGCCCAGCAACCTGCTGGTGATGGGGAGCTAGAGCCGATTGAGCCGCTGGTAACGGTTGGCGAGCCAAAGTGGGAGGCGGTTCGAGCACAGGTACAGGAGGGGACTCCTGCGCCGAGCGGGAATGGCAATGAGCCTGTAATGATTATTAAAGCTGAGACCGAGACATCCGCAGTCGATTTAGCGAAGATCGCTGTCGTGTCGACGGACGGCTTATCGGAGGCAACTGATTAAAGATGCCAGTTTATGACGTATTTGCACGGGAGCGGTTGGCGGTAGCAGCAACGGCGGTTGGGTTTACGGCGGGGACGTATGCTCCATCAGGGAGCAACGCCGCTGACGTGGCTTACCTACAGGTACTGACCGCAGATATTTACTGGGTGATCGGCACGGCGGCTGACCCTAGCTCCTCGGTGGGCGAGATCGCTCACCCCGAAGATCGGATTACCCTGACGGGCGAGAACGATATCCGTAATTTCAGGGCGATTCGAGTGGGAGGCACGTCGGGGGCTATTGAGGCCCAGTTCGCAAAGGGAGGCTAGCTATGACTGTTGATGTCGCTCCTTCTAAGCGTCAATTCGTAAATGATGCTATTGGTGTTACCTCGACCATGGGGCAGCGCCTAGCGAATAACACAGCGGCGGCGCTAGACACGCAGCAGATGTCTCCTGCGGCGGAGTTCGAGGGCCAGGGCTGGGAGACCGACGTTGGCTCAAGCATGTCGGTCAAGTTCCGTATAGAGCTTCTGCCCGTCCAGGGCGCGGCTGCTCCTACGGGCGGCCTGCGATTTATGAGCAATATCAATGACGCGGGCTGGAACGAGGAGTTCAGCGTTGATTCGGGTGGCGGGGCTGCTCAGAGCTTTGACTCCGTGATCCTGGGCGATGGCTCGGTCGGCACGCCGTCTCTACGCTTCACTAACGGCCTTGACATGGGGCTGTACTACATAGGCGCGGACAACCTGGGCGTCAGTGTAGGAGGCGTCCTCCAGGTAGATGTAAACACGGCGCGTGTGGCTTTCACAAACGCCATCCTCCCGTCGGTCACTGACGGAGCGGCCATTGGGTCGGCAACGGTCATGTGGAGCGATGTCTTCCTGGCCTCTGGCGCGGTGGTCAATTTCGATAATGGCGATGTGACGCTGACCCATAGCGCGGCGAAGGTGACCTGGGGCGGCGACGGCGCTGTCGAGATCGACTTCAACAATCACGAGATGACCAATGTGGACATTGATTCTGGGGCGATTGATGCTACAGCCATTGGGGGAGGTACTCCAGCGGCAGGCTCGTTTACTACAATCACGGGCAGCGGTATTCTCAGCGTAGATGACACCACGGACTCAACGTCTACGATCACGGGTTCTATGCATACTGACGGTGGCATGGGAATTGCCAAGGCGCTCTGGGTTGGAACGACTGCTAATGTTGGCGATTCTGCATTGCGGGCTGCTATTGCCCAGTTCAGTGATGGCGCAGCACCAGGGGCGGCCATAAACTCAGAGCAAATTGGGGCCTATGCCGACGCTGCGGCTGCTTGGATGTTTTCTGCTGCGGGCGAAGGGGTAGCCAACCAGATCAACCTTGTTACTTCGAAGGGAACTCACGCCTCACCGTCGACGCTGGCAGCCGGTAATGCATTGGGATACCTCTCGTGGGGCGGCTACAACGATCAGTACCGCATGGCCCTTGCATATATAGGCGTGTTTGCAGATACGGGGTGGGCGGCAACTGGTGCTGATACTCCTACGTATATGGTGTTTAATACTACGCCAGATGGCAGTTCAACGTCAGTGGAGGCCGCCCGTTTCACGTCAGCGGGACACCTAGCTCTGGGTACTCATGCCATTACGATGACAGGTGATCTTGCGGCGACCGGGGCGAGAGTCAGCCACGCATACACGACTGACCAAACGACAACCAACGCCGAAACGGTGGACTCGTGGAGCGCGAGTAAACAGGATATCGAGTCTTATGATAGGAGCGCCCTTGATATTCTTAGAGGAATCGATGTTATCAGTTTTCGTCATAATGAGAACCGCGATCCATCGTTGCGTCTCAAGTTAGGGGTAAGAGCAGAATCTATAAAAGAGCCGCTTGCGCTTGTTCCTAGAGATTACGGGTATGGGCTTGGTGAAGGGCCGGGGCTTGATACGATGGGATTGGCTGCATTAAACACTAAGAGCATCCAGGAGCTACTTGCCCGTATCGAACAACTTGAAGAGCAATTGGCGCTAAATTAGAGGAGCATAAATGTCTACCAAAAATGGCAAGGGCAAGCGGGGTCAAAACGTAACAAATCTACCCAAGGCTAAGGCCCCATCTGTGGCTAAGAAGATGGCGGGGGTCTTCAAAGTCCCTGAAACTGCTGCTGTCCAGATTCGGCAGGCATGGCAGCAGGCACGTCAGGCCCAGGTCGATGCTAATAACCTCTCCGTGGGAGTGGTGCTGGGGATGGCTGTCGATGTGGAGAAGTACAAGCCTATCTTCAACGACGACTATTCAGAATTCACCTTAGAGGAGCGGGGAGAGCCGTCGAGGGATGAGCAGCCCGAAGAGCCAAGAGACGAGAAAGTAGAGGACGAGCAGCGAGAGACCGCCAATGCCGAGTCGTAGCACACGGGTAGTCGAGTTCCAATCGGCGGGCGCTGTCACAGGCTCGTCAAACAGTGACGAGTATCAGGTGGAGGGCTTCGCCGAGGGGGTTATCTTCGTGGATATCACAGCCGTGTCGGGGACGAACCCCGTCATGACCGTGATCCTTCAGGGTCGCTCGGACGGCGATAGCTGGATGAGCTACCTGAGTCGCCGCTTCACGGCGATAACTACGGCGGCTATCAGGGTCAGTAACTTCGCAAAGAACGTCCGAATCAGGCTCGTCCTGGAGGGCACGTCGCCCTCGTTTACGACTGAGATAGACGGGGTGTTCAAAAACTGATGGCTGCGTGGTCGCGGGGTGATTTCGTCACGGCCATCCGCCTGAACATTCAAGACCCAGATGCGGTTGGCCTAATATCTGAGGCTCAGCTTGAAGACCTCCTGGACAGGGCTGTCCGCATCTACGAACGGCAGCGACCCCTGCGCCAGGCGTTCGAGCAAACGGGGGATGGGTCGACGTACACCTGGGCCATGCCATCAGGCTGGATCGAGCACTTTAGCCAGGTGCTCTCGGTTGAATATCCGTCGGGAGAGCAGAAGCCGACGTTTATCCCCAGTGATGATTGGGCGGTCTTTTATACGGGGACTGGGACGACCCTGACGAGCAATTTCAGGCTGCTGTTTAATACGCCCAGTTCCTCGGAGACTGTGCGGGTTGAGTACACGGGTATTCACACGCTGAGCCAGGCGACGAACACGATCCCAGAGGGGGATCAGGAGGCGATAGGCTGGGCAGCCTCGGCGGAGGCTTGTGACATCCTGGCGACCAATGCGGCGCAGACGATTGACTCCAATATATCGGCTGACCAGGTCGAGCACCGTACCAAGGAACGGGAGCTAATGAACAGGGCCAAGAACTACCGCCAGAAGTTCTGGCGGCACATGGGGATGGGCGAGAACGGTAAAGCCCCTGCGACGACAGGGATAACCGAGCAGGATACTGAGCTTTCCTGGCAGGCTGATTTCGTCTTTCACGGGCGGAGGCGTCGATAATGGCTGCTAGCGGGTACTCGATGGAGATCGTCAAAGGGAAAGGGCTGGCGGATGCCTTTAACTGGAGTCCTAACCTGCTGAACAAGAAGGCGACGGCGATGATGCAGGAATCCCTGGCCCTCCTGTCCAGGAAGCTGCGGATCGGGTCACACCAGCTACCGTCTGGTGTGACTGGCCTCCTACGAGGCTCTATATTCGATGATATGAGAGGGATGCCCGTCAAGTGGCATCAGGGCGTCGTGGCCTCGCCGCAGCCATATGCTCGATACATTGAGTTAGGTCGTAAGCCTGGGCGAATGCCGCCCGTTGAAGCTCTACGGCTCTGGGCAGCGCGAGTATTGGGGGATGAGAGCCTGGCCTTCCCAGTGGCCCGTATGATCGGGCGTCGGGGTTATCCACCAGGTGGTCGGAAGCTAAGATACCCGCCCTTCAAGCGGACAATGGACGATAACCGCCAGCGGATACTCAATATGTGGAAGCCCCTGCTGCGTTTTGTAGCGGAGGATGTGCGGAGGCGTGGGAGATAGATGGCTAGCCCAACCAAGTACTCCTTGCTCCTGGAGCGGGTAGTGATCCACCTGAGCAACGTCGATTCTGAGATCGGGCAGATACACCGCTATGAGCGGGTGGTCGACAACAAGGATGCGTTTCTAAACATGTTTCGGATGCCTGAGAAGGACAACCGAGGGCGCTACCCGATCCGAGGATGGACGATCAGTCGGACTCAGACTCCTGGCGAGCCGTCGGCATTCGGGGAGCTACAGCGGACGTATATGTTCATTTTGAGAGGCTACTGGGGTCTGGAGGATGGGGCGGCCTCGGAGCTAGCTTTCCAGGATATAGTCGAGCGGGTAATGGACGCCTTTGATGATGAGAGGGATTTGCAGGGACAGGCGGAGCAGTACGGGGTAGGGCCTACGAGCCTGGACTCCTTCGAGCTTAGGCAGTTCGGCTCGGCCCTAGCGCATTATGCTGAGATCAGCCTGCCCGTGATCGTGACGAGGAATATTAGCTATGCTGCCTAAGACTGACCCTGCGTTTAGTTATTTGATCGCTGGAGATGACGGAGTGCCGCGTTCCCCAGACGCCCACAGATCGCACCAGATCGCTCGTGTGGCCGCTGATTTGCCCGTGGAGTACCGTAGAGCCTTGTTGCACAAAACGGCTAAATTAGACCTCGGTGCGGGGAAGAAGAGGGAGGAGGGCTGGATCACTCTGGACAGCGCGGAGGTGGTCGAGCCAGACATCCTGTGCGACCTGGAGGGAGGCTTTATTCCGCTAGAGGATGAGACCTGCCAGGAGATACGCACCTGGCACACGCTGGAGCATATCCACAATCTGATGGGGGTGCTGAACGAGTGCTGGCGTGTCCTGACGCTTGGAGGGTCGCTGGAGATCAGAGTCCCTGTCTGGCCGAGCGCTGATGTTTTTATCGACCCGACCCACGTTCGGTTTTTCACCCTGGGGACATTTAAGTACTTTGCGAAGCGGGATGAGAAGTACGAGGAGTACGGACGGGCTTATGGTTACAAGCCCTGGGAAATAATCGACGGGCCACACCGCTGGTCAGATGGGGATTTCGCGGAGGGGGCTGTCAGGATGCGGCCTGTCAAGGAGTAAGAAATGCATGCTACAGCGTATGGCTTTGTGGCGAACTGGGTGATGACCGTGTCCAGGCGGAAGCGTGTCTTAGAGATCGGCAGCTTTGATGTCAACGGCTCAGTGCGTCCCCTATTCGAGGGCACAGAGGTGTACGTGGGCATTGATCGGCGCGAGGGGCGAGGGGTGGACGTAGTGGCCGATGGTGCGGCTTACAAGGCCGAGCCTGGTGGCAAGCTATTCGACACTGTAATAACGACCTCGACAGTTGAGCATGCGGACAACCTCCCAGCGGTATTGAAGAACGCCTATGACCTGCTGGAGGATCGTGGCTGGATTGTGATCACGACCCATGGTGAGGGGTACGCCCCACACGACGTGGACGGGGGAGGCTTAAAAGAGGGGGGATTTTATCAGGCTTGCCCTTCCGACTTCCTGAAGAAAGCTCTGGGCAGGGCAGGGTTTGCCAGGATTGTTACTGAGACCAACGAAGTTGCTGATTCTTTTGCGGTAGCGAGGAAATGGGAAAAGAGCTAAAGATCGTATTTGTCTGGCCTGCAGCGTCCTACTCTATCTACGACGTGGCTAGAGGGTATCACGGGGCGCTGAAGCGGCAGGGACATGAGATGGTGGACTTCCGTCTGTATCGGAGGCTTGACTGGATGATCAATGCGTTTGCCAGTAACGGCTGGTCTCCGCGTATTCACGAGATGTCGAAGATGGCCTCGGAGAGTCTGGTCTGCCAGGTGATTCGGGAGAAGCCCAACCTGGTGTTGGTAATGTCGGGGATTGCTATGCACCCTGACGCCCTGTGGATGATCAAGGAGATATTCCCGCGTTTGCCTATAGTGACCATACTCACGGAGTCCCCTTATTACGATAAGGAGCAGGAGGCTTTCGCGCAGCTAAGCGACGTGGTCTTCACAACGGAGCGGGCCAGCGCTGAGAAGTATGGCTGGCTCTATATCCAGCACGCCTGCGATCCTACCATCCACCACCCCGTCGAGGTCGACCCGTCCAAGGTGAGTGATGTGATGATGGTAGGGACGGGGTTCGAGGATCGGCAGGAGTTCCTCGACCAGGTGGATTGGGCTGAGTGTGACTTTCGTCTATTGGGGCAATGGCCCAAGATACAGGACGATGAGCACCATCCACTCTACCGATACGTCACCCCCTCGATCCTGTCTAATGAGGGAGCGGTCGCGTGGTACTCGTCAACCGATATTGGCCTGAACCTTCACAGGTGGACTGACGGGGCTTACAGCATCAACCCGCGAACATTTGAGCTAGCGGCCTGCGGGACGTTCCAACTGTGTTCTTACCGTCCCGAATTAGAGGCCGTGTTCCAGGGCAGCGTTATCCCATTTTCCAGCCCTGGTGATTTGTCGGCGCTGTTAAAAGAATGGACTGGATCGAATCGCGAGGAGGCTCGTCGGGAGAAGGCGATGCAGGCCCGCGAGCTAGTGAAGGGCCATACATTTGACAACCGAGCCGACCAACTAATGACTCGATTTCTACAAGCAGAAGCTAACCAATAAGGGGGGTAATCCATGGCTACACTTCACGGCAAGGATGCTTTAATCTACCTTGAGGATAGTAGCAACACTATCCAGGAGCTTCCAGAGGCTAACGAGTTCTCGTTCGACCTGGATGCTGACCTCGATCCCGATCCAGCGTTCGGCGACGACTGGGAGACTAAGCTCTTGGGTCTCAGACGAGCTAGCGGGGCTATCGCGGGCAACTTCGATGATGCTGACGCGGCAGACCTGTTCGATGCGTGTACGCATACAGCGTCCAGGACGTTGTACATCTACCCTGCCCGCTCGGTTGCTACTCGTTTCTACTATGGGGACGTGTGGTGCAACCTATCTGTCAGCGGAGGCACGAGTGGACGTATCACGTTCTCAATAGCCTGGCAGAGTGACGATAACTTCTACAAGATACCTGCCTAGCTAAATGGGCGATTTTGATGTTACCCAGCGCCAGGGAGACCTACGCGCTGGGTACAAGATCGTTGCTAGATTTAGCGATGGTCATCTCGTTGCTGCGGGGCGGACTGACTGGACGATTACGTCCGAGAAGCCCCGCGATCTGGATGATTACTTGCTCAAGCATCATACTGGCGATTTTACGGTTAGATTGCCCATGGGCAAACAGCGGTGGGTGGCTAAGGTGAAAGTCCTATCGGTACGCCCGCTGGTGTTAGAAGGAATAGGAGAATTCGATTTTGGGAAAGGTACAAAGATTCGTTCAGCCACTGACCAAGCGGTACGATCTGAGTGAGGCTGGTGACTGGGTCGAGATCAAGGATGAGCTAAACGCGGGGGAGCGGGAGCGCCTCAACGGGCTGCTCCTATCGGGCATCGCGTTTCCGACCAGGGGGGATGAGGAGGAGGCGAAGCAGATCAACGAGGCGCTTAATGTCAATATGAATATGGCGGAGGCTAAGCTGGGCAAGGTTGAGACCTACCTGGTGGATTGGTCGTTCCGCGATGACAGCGGCGATCCCGTTGATGTGACTCGCTCGGCTATCGAGAGTCTGACGCCTGACACCCTGGACGAGATCAGCGAGATTATCGATAACCATACTCAGACCCAGGATTCAGCAAAAAAAGCGAAAAGGCAAAAAGTGCCCGCAGGGGCGCAATCGTAATTTGCAAGTGGATGAACTGGGCTTACGAGGATTATCTGGCTTGTCCAGAGAGTTGGCTGGTCTCCATCGTTGAGATGATCGAGGAAGAAGAGCTACACAATCTGGTTGAGCGGCGAAAGGCTGAAGCTAAGGCGATGTAGTTTTAGCTTCGTTCAACGATTATGTGGCAACTATGACATAAGGTGATGAGATTTGACAGGGCATTCGCCTCTTCGGAATCGTCAAAACCTCGAAAGGGTACGGTGTGATGTACATCGTGTCGAGGGTTGTATTGTCGCCTGCCACAGTTCTGACAGGTGTGGTCGTCTCTTTCGCGGGCTAGCTTTGCCTGAGATCGCCAGGAGCGCCCATAGTAAATCGGCGGGCGTTTGCCTTCCCATTTATTTATTCTCGCCCAGGCATACCAACATTCGGTTGAACAGAACTGGGCTTGTTTGGCTAGGTAGGCTTGTCTCCCTCGAAATATACGTTCATATCCACATTGCTTGCAGACGATGGTTCTCGGTGGCCTGCGAGCTTTTAGATTGGGCTTCCCCTTCTTGGCCTTGGAGATATTTCGATTCCAGGACTCAGAGCGGTTCTGATGGATGGGGGTTAGGATTTGCGATTTGACTTTGTCGTAGCATTGCATCGAGCAATACTCGCCAGTACGCTTAGCCTGGGTTATGTAGCTGGGGTGCATGTAAAATGATGTGTCGCAGACCTTGCAAGTTCGATATTCGCCCTTCCTTCTGCCGATGTCGGCACATTGGCGAGAACACCAATGCTCAGGAGAGCGGTTAAGTTGATCGCGTTTGATGTAGAAATCTGTGCCACATGCGCCGCAGGTCAGTATTGTTCCTTGAAGTCTTTGTGCTGCTGCACATTGCCTGGAGCAAAAGTTTTGCCCTGCTCTGCTGGGACGAACTCGGAAGGGTATTCCGCAAGATTTGCATTTTTTGACCATACAGATATTGTATCACAAGCTTACTAATAGGTGAAGAATGGCCGTCACATCTGCCGAATTGCAGTTGCTTATCAAGGCCAAGGATTCCGCGACCAATACCCTGCGGGGTCTCGGTCGCCAGCTTGATGCTATAGGGAAAACAGCACGGATGGCTGC
>CEPZ01083068.1_pt1 | contig 11688 bp, 26 predicted proteins | sample 530461 | NCBI WGS metagenome assembly CEPZ01 (sample SAMEA2620106, study PRJEB7988) | marine metagenome | isolation source: saline water (ENVO:00002010), including | reverse complement strand
TCCTTGACGCGATTCAGAGTAGCCCAGGCGACCGCAATCTGACCATTTGGGCTTTGATTCTTAGCCTCATGGTAGACGTTGAGGGCCAGGCATTCCTTTTGCGGGGTCTTATAGTTGACCTCAGCTAGGAAATGAGCCGGCTTACCTATCGCCATGAGAGGTAAGCTGGCCGCTAATATTAGCGCGACTATCGTGGTTTTCATGGTCTTTTTAGGCTACCTTTATTCCTTCGTTTTCATAGGATTTACGCCCTTTGGTATTTCGGGCGTCTACCAACTTATCAGCGATGGCATGGCAATCTCGGCAATAGAAGTGAGTTTTATTCTGTTCACAGGGAAAACTCACAAAACCCCGGATAGATCATTATCAACTAGGCTGCAATAGCCATTGCTGTTTCGTGATTATCATTGACCGCTTTCAAATTAGCGTCTATTTGGTTGAGCCGATTACGCCTGCTCAAACGACTATCTCCACTAAGCCTATTTTGTATCAGTCGATCCTGGTTCCGACCCATCAAAAGCACAAAACGTTGATTTGGTCCGGTCTTGCCGGGCAACTCTGGAGCATATGGTTATCCAAATTTTCACCATATGTAGAACAACCCAGTTTGTGCTTGTGGTGGATCGGCGGGGTACTGCCCCCCGGTCCTGCCTACATTTCAACCCGCTTCTTCAATAGTAACGTTCTCCTATTTATCGTTTACCTCAGTTATGGCCATTTCGATCAGCTCCAGCATATGCTCATAGGCATCAATATGCCCTAGAACAAATCCGCGCCCGTATTCGTCCGATTCAACACCACCCCTTTTGATGTCCTCGGCCACATCCTCAGAGACCTGAAGGCATTCAGAGGCCACCGAACGCAATTCTTCCAACTGCGCTAGGGCTTTGCTTTCTGCCACCGTTCTTTCAACCATTTCTCATTCTCCTTACCATTCACAAACGTATTTCGCAAAATTCGGTAAACGTCTTGCCAGTCTTCATCATGCGTTATATGCCCGGGATATCCTTTACCTGTTCGACCAGTAGACAATGTTCCAATCTGTTGCTCAATTGAGTGAGCCATTTCATGGGTTATAAGAGCGGCAAGCCGTTGGTAAACTGGACCTTCAAATGCACCGATATCGTCATCGTGCTTGATATGCCCATATTCAGTAAAAACGTCATCTCCAGTTACCTCTTCGCGGATAGCTAGGAAAACACCATTGAAGCCGCCCCATGAATTATTCCAACGTTCATGGGTACCAATTACCACTCGTATCGTGTCCCAGTCATCCAAGTCAAAATTCGAGAAATGTCGGCTCCATTCTTCCATGTCTCTAGCCAAGGCCCGCGTATATCGGGCAGCCTGGCGGAAATCCAGGAAATATTTTGGCGCTTGATCTTTCATTCTTTCTATCCTATCACAGAAACGCCGCCAAGTCAACCACCGGAGTCATAAATTACCATGGGGTCTGAATCGATCTTCGGCGGCAAATCAGGACTAACCTCTTGGCGATCATTCCTGAAACTGGGTTCACCTTCCTGGGTTTTAATACGTTTACTTCGGATAGTCTTACCCTCTTTCATGCGTCTTCTGGCCCTATCCAAAGCTTTATGGGCATCTTTACTATAGGGCAAGACATATGCTCTTGGAGTTTGGGTGCTTTCTTCTATGATCCATAAGTAAATCGCCTCAGGCTCTTTGGCTACTCCATAAATCAACGTAAATTTCTCAGGTAATTCCTGTGCCGTGGGGTGCCCTAAGATTTTGGTATATGTCTCATAGGTATATGCTATGGTACCAAAAATAATAGGTATGGTTACAATGAGACCAGCAAGGTTTTTCCGAAAACCAATGATCGTCCACAAGCCGACGGTAACCGAAGCGATGATGAAGGGTAAGAATGTTTCAATCATGGTCTTCTTGCATTCGGTTGACCTGGATGCCCGGCGTTAGAATCTGCCTTAGCATTTAGAGTGGCATTTGCGAACATGATGGAACGGGGTCCGATATTGGTCATATATCCAGACGGCATAATGGTAAATCTAGTCATATGCCTTTCCGCTCGCATCACCTCCATGATGACCTTACCTTTGAATTTTAAGCTATACGGATTTACCTTTACAACCTGAACAGTAACCTGAGTTGGTTTACCGTCTAACTTGTTATACATGTGGACATTGACGGCATATTCACCGACTTGAGTACCACGAATAGTTATGACCTCTCGATTGAGCAAAATGGGTTCCATGATGCCCATTTCGTTGATCACATGATCATTTATTTGCCCACGATCATCCTTTTCGAGGAATAGTCCTGTACTATTCTTTCCACCGCTCAAGGCTCTAAAGAATACAATATCACCGGATGGTGTCTTGACCCATAGGTCTACGTCATCAATAGAATCGTCAGGCCATTCCATAATGATCATGTACTCAGCCCGCTTCTCTATATCAGATTTTTTGGGCGGCGGATTGATCTGGATGAGGGCGAGCATGAATAGGTATGTGACCACCAACAACGAATTGAATAACAGATCAATGAACGATACATAACTGAAGAATTTTCTAGGCGCCTTCATAATTGTTTATTCCGTGGTCAAGATTGACAAGTTGAATTTTCAATAACCAAGAACATACAATACCCGTCAAGGTTGTCCATAGGGCGGTAGACATACCATTCGCCATCTTGATCATGGCTGCCATGATGGTTGATTGATTGGCTACATTGAGTCCTTCAAGTGAACCACCAAGCATCATGATAAATCCGATGATGGTGCCCATGAGCCCTAGAGCTAGGTACATATCACTAATGAACCATGCATTTTTGGTCTCTGTGAATTCGTCACGATATGAGAAGAGCCATGATTTCCATCCTGCCCAGATCGAAGAGACACTAAACATTCCCAGGATGCTGAAACTGATATAAGTCTTGTCGGCGGCAGCAATGGTATCATATAGCCCGAATTTGTATCCGAACCAGGCGCCCAAGCCGGTCGTCAAAGACATTAACCACCATTTCAAAAACGTTACCTTATCCATTAACTTGTTGGCTCCTGATCCTCTAAACGCTTGCGGATATCTTCAGGAAGAATCAGGTAAAAATTCTTACCTGAACCTATTAGGCATGTAAGCTTTTTGTTCTGATAAATCATATGCATGACAATGGTGAATGTTCGGGTCTTGCGATTCACATAATTTTGATAGATAGATTGAACCCTGCCATTAGCGTCTTCCGCATGGCCGATGGTTACCGGCTCTTCCTCATGTGTTTGCTCAAGAGTATTCAAAACTAAGGCCGAATCATTACAAACCAGTTGATATGGAAAATTTGCTTGCTGACCATAGGCTCTTAATGGCGGCTCGGGTGGAGTAGGTGGTACCGGTGATTCTGCCTTAGGCACCAGGGCGGTCGGGGGCGCCGGAGCCGCCTGAGTTATTGTTCCCGTGACAAAAGGAATATCCGCGCTGCATGACATAATCAAAATCATGGGCAGTATGCTATACCAATGCCGCATAATCTTTCCTTACCTGTATAAATTCTTTGATCCAGTCATTACGGCTCTCCACAAAAATACACGGCTGTGGGTCTTCCCTGCAAGCCATGATGGTTACCAATTGAGGTATACCTTGCCCTGTTCTCTCTTCAACCGCGACGGCATAAGCCGCCTCTTGCATGAAATAGGCTCTAACAAAATCCTTGGAACGTGATATCCTAGAATTTTTGAAATCGATAATGGATGGGACATCATCCCATACACCGATAACATCAGTTCTGCCACCGATTCTCAGGTAGTCAGAATATAATGGGGTTTCAATTCCCCAGACCTCTTCAATGTGGTCGATATGCGGCTGAATGGTTCTGAACAATTCCAGAATATCAGGCATCAACCCTTCGCGCCACTCTTCACCTCTTAGATATTTCTCACAAGTATCATGTAAACGATTACCAATTACCGAGGCGACTTTTGTTTGTCTATCAGCCTCTTCGTCACCAATGGCTTCACGCCATGCCACTAATTCGGGTTTTGGTATACAGGATAACACGGTGGTTACCGAAGGATACCATTTACCCTCAGGAGTTCCATAATGTCGCTTTCCGTCAACATATTTGACGGGTAGGTCGGGCATATTCAACATTTGACTAGGGTATATTGAAAGTGGCTAATGGATGATGCCGCTTGATTTCCTGTAATCTGTTTTTGAAGCCATCGTCAATACGGGTCACTCCAAGCCGCATCGGATCACCGATGGCAGGAGCTCCATTCACTAGCTGGGTAATATGGGGGTTATCTTTCACGAAAACATTCCTCTCGGAAATGGTCATGAATTCTTCGTATTCTTCACCGGTTTCGGTGTTATGAAATAAATATGTGGGCATGATAGTCCTATTTATGCAATGAGGGAGAGAAAGATTGTTGCTTTCTCTCCCTCTTTTATCAGTCGGCATCCAGATCTTCCTGGTACCGCCGCTCCTCACGATCAGCCATTTTAGTTACATCTACCATTGCGACTGCATTGATAAGCACGCCGTTCGGCCTGGTGTTGAGCGGCCCGGTTACGTTCTGAAACGCCTCGTTCGCATGATGCACGAACACCTGAGTTTCCTATGTGAGCGCACTCACTATAAACATAACCTTGTGCCCGTGGAGCAGCCGCAGGCGGCTGTTGAATAACCACTGTCCGTGATCTATCCATATTGGCACCAACATTTGCACCAGCTATCGAACCTAAAAGCGTACCACCGATAATCGCCGCAGTACGGCCACTACCCTTACCAATTGTATTGCCCAACAGTCCACCAGCGCCGCCGCCAAGCAATGCGCCGCCTGTTTGATTATTCATACATGCCGACAACGTCAGCAGGCACGTTCCTACCAATAAAAGTTTTCTCATTACACTAACTCTCCATTTTGATACATGTTGGATATACCCCCACAACATGGATAGGGTTCCACTCGTTGCGAGCAGAATTGCCGTTGTTAAACCAGCAGAACCTTCTGCGGCTGCGATACCAACGATTATTGTAAAGAAACCTACAATGAATCATGGTTAGTCAAATGTTGCCGCATGAAAGACCGCCCTTTTTGGTGCCTGCAACAAAGGTGCAAAACAAACCATGGACGGGGTCTTTCCAAGAATAGGCGCGAAGGTCGTTACCGTATGCCTCGATGATATAGGTTTTGGATTCTATAGTCTTGACGCCATCGACTGCCTGGCGGTCGACAAGGAGCTCACGCCAGGCAGCTTTTGTTGAGTTTGAGGTAATGGCGGCGGTGATACCAACAGAAAGGACCACGGCCACGGCAACGGTAATAATGGTACGCTTCATTTCTCTTCTCCTTCATGGCAAACAGAACAGCCCTTGGTATGGGCTGACTTTACGGTTGAGGCGAGTGTAGGTGCAACCTGGGTATCAACCTCAAGGCGAAATCCTGGCAATGCAATATACAAGACAGCCAGAACACAAAAAACGGTAATAATGGTCTTCATTTCTCTCTCCTAGGGTGCATTCTGCCAGCTCTCCAAGAAATGTCGCCGATCGGAGACATTTCCCGCTTGTCGCCGTTCGGCGACATTCCTTGAAGGAGATGCCAGCCCTTCATTCTGGAAGCGGTTTCAGCAAACGTTGAAACCGGTCAATTTACAGGGGCTGCCCGCCTTCAATCGAGTCATCAATCATCCCAGTCAAGAACCAATACTCAGCCACATCCATGGCGTCCTGCCGGGTTCGTCCGCGAATTCGACGGATAAATTTATCTCCGTCAAACAATTCAGCAAACCATGTTGGCATTCCAACATCGTCCCGTCCGACGACCACATGACCGACTCTTGTATTTACATCATTCATTTTCAACTCCAAATAGATTTTATCGCATTAACAATTACCACAATCGGTGCGATTAAAGCGATCACAAACATCGCACAGTGGTCTTCAAAATTTCGAACACCACCCCATTGTTGGGTAGCAACCGCATATGAATGAACTAACGCATATGCAAAGGTGATTATATACCAGGTAACAGCCAAGGCATATACAACATTGATAAGAGTATCCATTACAGGCACCTTAAAGTTCTTCGTCAATGGTATATAGTTCGGGATCAACCGAATCCAATTCATGCGGTGAGACCAATTGGACACCTGTCAACTTAACAAACTCTCGCAACAGGTTATTATAATCACTGGCAATCATTCGGCCCATGGCTTTATCCTGGTTATCCTCAGAGAACGCCATCTTTTTCATAATGTCCTTGGCACTACCTAAAATGACAAAAGCATTGCCTTTGGGGCCGCTAATATCCAGTTTGAACATACTGTTAGTCACCATTTTTCTGGTCCTTAGCTTTGACACCGAGGATATTTCCTTTGGAATCCCACATGACCTCAATTAGCCCGATATCCTCAAGGTATTTCATATTTCCTTGGGTGACAGGCCTCACAGCATCATTGGCACCTTTTCTGTAGCTGGCAATTACTGCCAGAGTCAGAACCAGCATAAAGGTGATCTCTGCGGCGTATTCGATCATTCGACTTTCTCCCATTCTTCGTTGAGGACAAGGTACCTGTAAAATTCTCGCGCCGTTGCGATGGGCATATCCATAAATGAATTATGACCCTTGATATCAGCATTGGAACCCACGATCACTCGGATGGCCTCAATCAATTCATCATTAAAAATAAATGTTCGGTGATCACCTGTTTCATTCTGACCTGTGGTTTCGATCCTCATCCGAGTATCGTTGATAGGCGTAAAAACCATAGCAAGCTGGAACCCTGCCAGTTCGTCCCGGGTGGACATTTTCGTCAATGTGAAGGCAGAGCCGAGAACTTTTTTAAGCATTTCGGTATCCTATTTATGCGTGATCGAATACCGATCTGCCAACCGGCGCAGTTTTCGGTCTACATACAATTCATAGCCGACCATGACCATAAATCCTATGACCAGAGCCGCACATATGAAAACAGAATCAGGAAGATGGTACTACCTATCGCCATCGACCCATCGGTATACCGTGATACCGTTCTGATTTTTGATTTCTTGTTCAATGACCATGATGGTCTTTTTGATCTCCTTGACGACCCCAGGCATACGCTTCTGGAGCTCTTGGAGAACCTTTTGCATATCGCCGAGGGCTTTCGCCAACTCGGCAATTGAAGGATCGGGGGTCTCGGTCGCCTCGGTTGCAGGAGCCGCACTCGCGGTCGCAACCGAGAGGGCCAACGCGCTGGCCACTAGAATGGGCAGAATCTTCATCAAATTTCTCCTAGCGAGGGGTGTAGACCCTTCGGGCGCCATCATATACGACGGAAACTCCGTCAATCAGGATCAGGCCGTCTTTCATGACGACTTCCGTGTCCCACGACCAGGTCTCGTCCTCGGCACTGGAAACCAATTTTTCGATAACGGGAACGTCGCTGTTGACGGTGACGGGATCAGCCAAAAGGAACTCGGCAAAGCCGGCAGGCGTGAAATCAACAACGGTATCGCCCTGGTCCCATTCGTTGACGGTGACCAAATTCTTGGCAACTAAGCTGCCCAAGACACCCTTGGTCTGGGGAACGGTCAACCCGATTTCCGCAGCGAAATCATCGACCCAGCAAAACGTGCCGGTATCGGCGATGGTCTCAGGGCGTCCGGTATTCGAAGGGGCCATCTCATGGTACGCGATGGCTTTCAGGAGGTTCTTTTCGTTTTGGGTAGTCATTTCGCGGTTCTCTCTCTGTTTTCTCACTATACACATCCTAGCACGGTTAGTGGCTAGAGTCAACCCTAAAAATGCGTTATTTTTCAGATTCTTTTACGGGTTTAGGCGGCTTCGAAAAAATAGCTTCCCAACCCTTACGATAGGCGTCATTTGTGGGTTTCTGTGCTTCGGACATCCTAACTCTCCCAAACGACGGTATCACCGGGGTACATGACTTCCTTGCCATTATCCACGATCACACCGGCATCGGTTTTCAGGTGCCAGACGATATCCATATCCTCATGGCTCCAACCACGCTGATAGGTTTTGGTCATGATACCCTCATTGACCAGGGTGCCCATGGAACGATTGCCACTCGCCCAGCCGGCGGCCACAACATAAACGGTCTTCATTTCGAGTCTCTCTTTCTCATGTCTTCCAGGTTTTCGTGAATTCGCTGTAGGTTATGGATCACAGGCTGGTGTCCAACTCGCGGATCAGGTCCATGTTATCCCATTCGTCAAACATGGCCTCATCGTCGATGATGGAAGAGGTGATCTCCTGAATCTTGGCGTAAAGCGCGGCGCAGGCCACGTCTTCCTTGTTCGCCTTCTGGCGATCACGGAACATTTCGAGGGCGGTGGAACCAAAGCGGGTGTTATCAGTCATTTCGAGTCTTTCTGTTTCTCTTTTCACTATACACATCCTATCACGGTACTCAGCCAAAGTCAACCCCTAAAATGACTAAAAATCGGTAAAACTTCGCTTCTGCCTGATCAGCTCCAGGTTGCGCCAGGACAAGTGAAAAGAGAGGAAGTGATCACTTCCTCTCTTTTCTGTTCTATACTATCTCAAGTCCAGGGCATCTTACTTCTCCAACACTGAAGATTGGTAAGGGCTTCCAGGATTGAAAAGCAGCCCTCTAACATTGTTCATATTAACACGGAGCGAGTGGAGAGTTAACCCCAAATTCGGAAACATGAAGGTAAACTGTACCTCTGGATGCTCGTTGATAATCCATTCTATATAGTTCAATCGGCGGTGCGCATCCACGACGGACGCTCTTGTCTCTGGTCCATAGGCATTGGTGCCATCGTAAATGTTTCCAACGGTGTATGCCTCGTTCTGGATCATAAAATCGAATCCCAGGATGTAAATTTCATCATATCCCATCTTGATAGCTTCCAAGATAGCATTACAACCAGCATTGGATCGTGGGCGTGAAATGTTACATGCCGCTGGCTCAAACTGTTCCTCCATCGGAGGAATAACCACCCGTTCGGAGGGAAAATCGCTCGATTCAATTTCAGTGATCATGTTGGGGTCAATGGCAACCAGAAAGTCCGGCGCGTCATATATGGGCCTGTAATCACGGTAAAGGGCATTGCACCCAAAAATGACGCCATAAGCCGTCAACTCTAGAAGGTCGTATCCCTTTCTGGATTCACCGTTACCGATAATAAAGGCCTTACCACTCATAATCTTCGAATTCCTCTAGTTCCTCAAGGTCCATATGGTTCAGATTCTTGCCTGAAACACGGCGCATTGTCTCGCGCACTGGCACGTGGTGTTTTCCATCTTCCCATTCATCATTTGAACGTTTATGGTTACCACGTCGATGGGTCTTAGCCACGACACCACTCCTTAGTAAGTCAAAAATCCAGGATATGCTTCTCGGACCGACGCTTCGGTGATACCGGGAAGTTTCTTATCCTTCAATAGCTGAAGCAAAGCCGCATCCTTCGGATGGACGATTTCAAGCATATCGAGGAAAATGGTCTCGCGCTTGACTTGCTTCAGGTCTGGTTTGCCGCCGTCCACGAAAAGGTAAAGTTTGCGCACCTCGGAATACATAGCTTCCTCGGCATTGATACCATCATTTGGTGTGAATGGTGCCGGGCCCTCAGGAAGCAAAAATCGAATATGGGGATTGAGCCCAAAGGCAATAAATTCCCGTAGGTTTGGGTCGTCATTCTGTTGCAGAATTTTCACCTTGGCCTTCTTGGTCTTTGCAGCCGTCAATTCATCGAAAATCTCAGCCATCATTTTCTTCATTTTTATTTTCCTTTTATCAATCTCAGAACTCGCCGAGTCTGCTCATTAGAAACTTCAACCGTTTGTCGATGAAGTATTGAAATAATTTGCCTCGTCCGTTGGTATTCTCGGCCATATAAGCTTCCATAATGGCAAACTGTAATTTGCTCGGAATCTCACTCAGGTCTACCAGTCTCTTATTGCGAAGGTACCCGCGCATCTGGTTTTCGTTCTCACAGAATACAGTCGGGTCCTCATTCATCCATTTGTCCATAGTCGTCTTGGTTAGCTTAGCCTGTCTCTCTCCATTGAGTAGGGCATCATCACCAGTCAGGAAATTCGGCACACCATCGCCTCTGTCACCCCGGAGGATATGCTCGCGCAAGTATCCCTCTGGATCGGTCTCTTTGATCCACTTTTTCTGGATCGGTGAGTATTGATCGACATTGGCATAGGTATGTAGTTGACGGAAATCCTTATCGCTTGACATAATTAGGATTGGGTCGCTCATACGCAAAATCTGGTCACCTTCAGCATGGCAGAGGGTTGCGATAATGTCATCCGCCTCGGCCCCACGGACCTGCAAGACCTTGTACGGGAAAAATTCGATCAACTCATCCCGAATGATGTTGATGGTATCAAAAATCATGCCCCAATCCAGGTCAGATTCTGACCGCTCTTTTTTGCGGTGTTGCTTATACTGAGGGAAGAATTCCTTGCGCCAGATATGCCGGTCCTCACAGCAAATCACCAACTCGCCATATTCGTCACCAAATTTCTGGCGGTAGTACCGAAGACTGTTCAACGCCATATGGCGGAACATACCTTCGTCCACAGTTTTCTCTTTGCCAATCTGGAGTTGCATTGCCAGATTGGAGATTAGGCATTGGTTGAAATCAACTAATATAATTGGCCTTCTCCTCAATATCGGAATCTGGTGGAGGTCTCTTGTCTAGTTTCATTACCAACGTTCCGTTTCATGGATCGCCTGGGCAATTGGGAACCTGGGGATGCCGTCGGGCGTCTTGTTCTGATACCGGACGGTTACCTCGCAGTCCGGAAAAGCAAACTCTCCATTTACATAGGCACGTTTCAAAAGCGCCTCACAATATTCTTGGTTACCCTTGATGCCGGCGCGGAACACGGTACCGTTAGCCAACTCACAAACGACCTTCTTGGCATAACCCGCCCAGTTGCCGATACCTTCTTCGATACCGGTCATCTTGAATTCCTCATCCAGGAACTCTTTACGCTTCAACAGGTGCTTGGAACGCTTGCCTTCATAAAGCGAATTGCCGTTGCGGATCATCTGGCCCTCTTGACCATCGGCGAGATATTCGGCATACAGTCGATCAAGATCGTCCTGTGAGAAAACTTGTCTGGTGGAGACCCGGACGATGCCCGGGCGGTCGCACAGTAGGTTGTATAAATGCTGCCATCTTTCGTAAAACTCGGTATTTTCAACCACCATGTCATAAACCCAATATTCCAAGTTCTCGGCACTCTCTTCCAATTCCTCTTTGGTCGGCTTCGCCTTACGGGCCAGGGAAACAATCTTGTTGAAATTGTCTTTCAGCGCCGAGGTGTAAAGTTCGCCATCGAAGGCCTGAATCTCAGGATGAGCATCAAAGATATCCTTAATGGCCTTAAAGATATGAGGTGCTGCAATGATGGGCTTGCCGCCACGACTAAACATGCCGTCTGGCGTGATCAGGCAGCGGATGCCGTCGAGCTTGGGCTGGCTGTAGATATCGGTAAAATCACCCTTGAAAATATCATACTTATGGGCAAGCATAGCTTTCACAAACTTTGCCTTAGCCGACTTTTTGATATCACGGTGATAATGGCCTTCAAGCTTTTTGTCAAAGACCGCCTGGGCCTGCTTTTCGGCTTGCTCGGTATCCGAAGTCTCATTAGACTTGCCGACGTTCTTGCCGTGACAGACAGTCCAACTGGACGTGGTCTTTTTGCCCTCGGTCTGACCA
>CEPZ01088390.1_pt1 | contig 11708 bp, 17 predicted proteins | sample 530461 | NCBI WGS metagenome assembly CEPZ01 (sample SAMEA2620106, study PRJEB7988) | marine metagenome | isolation source: saline water (ENVO:00002010), including | reverse complement strand
TTTATTCACTATTGGATTTATGACATAAGGTGGCGACTGCATGGGACCTTACTACGTGTAACGTAGTTTCGTCTAATAAATAATAAATTTTTTCTTGATGACTTTTCATGTGAGTCGAACACGAAGTGTTTGACTCTTTCGCAAGCGAAGCGATGCGAAAGGCGTTGCAAGAATCAATGTGTTAAATTCGTCCATCAAATCATTTAACTTCAATATCTTACTATTTCTTAGTCAATTATAAAAATAATTAATGAATAAGTACGGAGTTTTTTAAAATCACATAAAAACTAGTAAAAAATACAATCTTTCTTTTTTGAATTATATTTTTCTTGGCACTCTCTTGTTAAAAAGATAAGTGCAATAGTGTGAAAAATCTTGTTTTTAGCCCCCCCGCTCCCGAAAATTCACAATTTAATGTTTTATGTTCTCAAGATCATATACACAATGTTTGCCGAAAGATTTTTTGACATGATTTATCATTGTTTCGCTATGCGTTGTGATAATAAACTGCTTATCAGGAAAAAGTTCGACTAGCTTGTCAATAAGAATGGAATGTCTTTTAAAGTATATGTGCATGTCTATGTTATCTATCGCTACGATGTTGCTTGGGTTGAATGTCACCTCGTCACATAAAAATCGAAGAAGAGTTGCTATTTTCTTTTCTCCATCCGACATTCTTCTAAAATGTACACGTACTTCTTTTTTGTTAATTATAAAATCTTGATAAAACTCTACAATTTCTTTTGTTGTCCTATCAATCCAGCTAGATTCTATTTTTTTCTCTAAACTAACCTCTAGACCATATACGGACCTTGCTAGCGATAAGAATATATTTTTATTTTTAGAATATAATTGAAATTTATTCATATTAATAGGATGATCTGTGTCACAATACATTGACCACCCGTCCTGGTCTGAGTTGTAACGGCTTAAAGAGCTCTCAACAAGACCCTTATGATCAAGTATTGAATTGTATTTTTCACCATTAGAATCATAATATTCTGCTCTAAGTGATAATTTATGCTTAGATTCCATATACCCATCTATGACAGGATCATAATCCTCGTTAAAAACAAGTTTACGAAAAAACATATCATTTTCTCTACCAAAAAACTGATATGGGTTTGAAATCAATCGTATCGCATGTAATAATGTAGATTTTCCCTCTCCATTTGGTCCAAAAAATACAGAAATAGGATTATACTTACCATTATGTGAAAATGATAAACTAATATCCTTATAGCCACAGAAATTTTTTAAATGAGTGTTTTTTAAATAATACATTATAAAAGGAAACAAATCTATGAAACAAGATTCATCAACTATTTTTTCGGATAAAACACAAGAAGCTTGTGTTGAAGAAATTATTTCAACATTAAAAAACGATGATCTCCCACAATCTTCTTTTAAAGTTGATTTTAAATTATCAAAAGGAAAGATGGTGTCTGAGGAAGAGCATAACACAGTATTGTCTTTTGATACAAAAAATAACACGTCATTAAGGGGTGTTTTAGATTTTATATGTGAAGTAGAAGATGTGGATGAAAATGATATAAAAAGCTTTGAAGAATTTAGGCAGGGACTTATTGGTAAGTTGAACTCAAGCGGATCGCAAGATAAATTGAAAGAAATTATAAGAGAAAAAGTTTTTCAAGATGCATCAAAAGATGCTATGCCAATTGGAAAATTAAATATAATAGATGTAGAAATATCAGATCTTCCAGAAGTAGATTATGTTTTGGTTATTAAAAAGATGGCTCCTCCAAATTATCAAGTAGAATCAGTAAGCGATGATTTGTTTCAAGAGCACAGTAATACGTCAGAAGATTTTGAAGATATTATAAAAAGAAAAAAAGACTCTGGCGACATAAGGTATAAGTATGTAGATGGAGTTGAAAAACGAAAAACGTTTTTTGAAATCACGATACCAATTTATGCAGATTATTCATTGCAAGAAGTAGGCGCAACAACAAATGATAGTCCTGTTGAGTCCGAATGAAGTCCACTATGCACTAACTTTGGCAAAAAGATTCTCAAAAAAAGAATTGTGGTCAAAGAAGAATAATAAATTTTACAAATGGGGTGCTGGACTTTTAAATGCAGGACAAATCCCATACAAAGCAGAGCTTATAGGCATGCTTGGTGAAGTTGCTTTTTCAAAAATATCAGATCTTCCAGTTGATTCCGAATTCAGAATGAGAGGGAATAATAATGATTTTAAAGCTAAGATAGATGTCTCACAAAGAGAGGTAGATATTGAAGTAAAAACTAGACTTAGAGATTTTGGAGATGTTTATATAAAGAGATACGATGAAAATGATAAAATCGTCTCTCTTAAAAGTGATATATATGTATTTTGTCACTTACAAACAAGCTGGAATGCAATAGAAAGAAATATAATCAATCAAGAAAGAATGGATCCAGTTAATGTTAAATTTGATGGCGTAATTTCAAAAAGAAGATTGAAAACCAAATCTATTCAACCAGCGTATAGGGGGTCTCATAAGAACATCGTCTGTCCAGCTGATGACCTCGCAGACATTAACGAATTAATAAATATAATTTTGTAGAATATAAGGTATCACAACAATGCTCCTGAGATATCCAGGCGGAAAATCAAGACTGCTTTCCAATATAATCCCTTACATCACTGATCTTATAAAAGATAATGAGAATATTTTATCATACTGTGAGCCCTTTTTGGGATCTGGGTCTATTGCTTTTAATGTTTTAAAAAAAGACAATTATATAAAAAAAGTTATATTGAACGATAAGGACTACGCCTTAAGCTGCCTGTGGAATACTGTTTTATTTAATTTTGAAGAATTAGAACAAAAAATACTAGACTACAAGCCAAGCGTTGTGGATTTCTTTCATTTTAAAGAAGTTTTAACAAGACGTGATGAAGTTTTAAGAGAAGAGGATCCAGTAAGTATATCTTTAAAAAAAATAGCCATACACCAAATGAGTTACAGTGGACTTGGAGTTATGGCTGGAGGTCCAATAGGTGGCAAGAAGCAAAATTCTAACTATAATATTTCTTGCAGATGGAATCCCGAAAATATAGTAAAAAAATTCAAAAAAATAAGATTAATATTGTGTAAGTACGATATTTTAGAAAATAATATATATTCTTTAGATTATAAAGAGATTATAGAAAAAGCAAATAAACATACATTTATGTATTTAGATCCACCATATTATATAAAAGGCAAAGACATGTATATGTGTGGTTTTGATGACAATGAACACTATTTGTTGTCACAAATTTTAAAAGAATCAGAAGCAAAATGGATTCTTTCCTATGATGACTGCGACTATATTAGAAACCTATATAAATGGGCTAATATGGAGGGATTTAGAGCTAAGTATTATATTAAAACAATTAGGAATAAAAAAGAGATATTGATATTTTCACCGAATACATCTCAATAGGAAGATTTTCATAACAAAAACAGGGTATAAGCCCCTATTAATGAATGTAATATCATGAAAACTATTGAAACAAATAATTTTATAAAAATTTCACAAGGATCAGATCGGGTCCAGGTTTTAGAGCAACTTAAGGTAACATTGCAAGCCAAGTTGAATAATGTTGAAAACCTTATAACTCAAGCAAAGAATAGTGAATCAACTCAAAACCAAATGGATACTCAAATGGATACTCAAATAGAGACATTGCTTGACGACGATATAGAAGATCTTAATAACGGCATATCTTTTAACTCTGGAGGACAGATCGGGCAGCAAGAACTATGAAAAACATACGAACAAATAGCACATCTATTCCTACAGAAAAAATCGCCGTAAAAGGGCTAAAGCCATTGAAATCTGGATTAAAAACAGTATGGGATTTGGCAAACTATATGGGAAGAGGGTATTATCCTTTTGATGTTATCAGAGATATTCAGAGAAGCAATAAAAGATTAGATAGTAAACCAACCGCACTTGATGAGTTTGAAAAGCTATTAAAAGACAACATAGAAGTAGAAGTTGACGATATAAAGAATAAAGAGATAAGAGATTTGTTATCCGATGATGATGCGACGATTCAAATTGCACATGATAAGATAAAAAGAGAACTAGATCTAGATGACAGAAAGCTAGACAAAATTTTAGAAAAATGGCTTCACGAGAGATATAAGCATGGATACTAATTCACAAGCGAACTTTAATGTTCCTCAAACAAAACAAAAAATACCGAACCAGATCAACAATAATAACTCTAATACATTAGCTCTATTAAACTCTTTAAGCAATACTCAAAAAGCTATATCAACAATGAGTCAATTGTCAAATAGTCTGTCTATCATAACTGAAAAATACATAGATTCTTTGGCTAAGGCAAATGAATCAAGTGAGGCTATAAATAGCATAAATGACATTATAGATGAAAATTACGCTGATGATATTGAATTAAAAACACTCATAGAAAAAGTCTTAAATAAAAATAAATCGTCATATCATCATAGGTATATACAGAACCTTCATGAACTTGGAACCTTGGCTGGGACGATATCAAATGGTATCAAGTCTTACGATGGCGATGCTAATGTATATTATAGATTTCAAGACAAGCTAAATGATCTTGGTTTGCTTTAATATATTTTAAAACCTAATACACTATCAATAGTAAAAACATCATAATCTTTTTGTTGTGATGATAAAATATAGTGCAAAGATGATGAGTTAAAATGATGAACTTGACCAATATTGTTATGTAAAAAATTATCATTTATATTGGTTAAGACGATTAGATGTCCGTCTTTTCCTTTTTGTTTATAGCATGCCGTTAAGAATTCGTGTATATCATCATAAAAAGGCATAAAGCAAAGTGATAAAAAGTTTCCACGAACCACTCCGGCGTGTGAATCTAGTATTTTTTTAAAAAAATTATCTTCTGCATTTAACACACATTGTTTGGATGTAAAGTTATGTATATCGTGATCAAAATTTGAGATTACTACACCTTTTACATTGGGAAGTCCATATACGGTCCTGTTAATAATGTCTTTCGATCCATTAAAATTAGCAAACGGATCAAAAAGACCAGTTTGATTGTCTATATTTCTAAAGATACATCTTTTTATAAATCTTTTAGCTTTATTGTTTGAGGTGTCAGCAAATATGTGCTTGCATATCTTGCACTTATAATACTTGAGACCCTCTACCGGAACAATAGAAGTGTCTCCGTAACATGCTGGACATATTGGGTTATCCACAGCTATTAGATCCGCCTATTAAATCCCAAGTCAACTCTATGTTAGAATATTCACCCTTATTGATGTTGTTAATAGGCGTGTCTACATCTTCCCACCTTCCAGATGCTGTTCCTATTCTAGTGATGTTGAATTTTAATTTATTGGCTATATCTGCAAAATTTTGTTCTACTTCTAGAAAATGTTCTTCTAAAAACTTATCTATATCCTTAACGTTGTATTTCTTATATATATATTTATGTATGGCTATTACATAAGATCTCAATGAGGTTGGATAAGTTGTAATATCTTCAAGTATAAGTCCCAATGTTGCTGATGAGGCAGATCGTACTCCAAAATAAGATTGAGACTGTTTAGATGTATCTGTTTGAGAAAGGGTGTCTATGATCTCTAGTATATGATCCGCTGATTTTTTTGTTGAACTAATACATTCATCAATGATGTTGGTAATAATTTTATATTCGCCTGGCTTAATCATAATACTAATGAGATACGATGTCTATATGGGTTGAGTGTGGGGTATAGTAAAAGGCATCTCCGATTTGCCTATACTTTAAAAATAATTTTGAAAATCTAGTGATTTTTTTAAACTCACTACTATTGTATCTTATACGCCTGCCAGTTAGATTTGACGGGACACCTTCATATGTTAAGTTTATAAAACTTCCAAATGGCTCCTCGTATTCCCATTGAGAAAGATTTTCTACAGATCTTATGTCAAATATTATGTCAGAAAATTCAGAGTCTAAAGATACTATAAGCTCAAATTGAACTAAGAAAAACAAAAATGGATGCATTTCTTGTAATGTTGTCTCGAAGAACCACCCTCCTTCATCGTATACAAATCTAGCTTGAAGATTCTCTTTTATTGCTATTTGATTTCCGCACCCAGCCAAAAAGGCATCAGATATCTTTGTTTCTGTAAAACTGAGATACTCTACGAACGTAGGTTCTTTTGGCGGCAATAAGTTAAATGCGGCATCTGTTACCCAAGTTTGACACTTTTGTCCCAACATTGTCATTGTTGAAAAAACCTTATCATATGAAAACTCAGATGATATATGAGTCGCTGGAGTTAAAAACTGAGTACTGTAGTCAATGTCACAAGACTGAACAATTCTTTCAGTTAGTCCATAAGCGGCTGCAGCCCTTCTTGATAAATAACAATAAGATTTAGAATATAATCCTGATATTATTTTAAAAGAATCAAATAAGGTTATTTTATCTATTTCTTTATCTATGTTTGGAATAATAATTGGGGTTAATGGATCTCCAAAAATTGTCATTGAATTATTCAAAAATGGATTAGAAAACAAAAAAGCCTCGCCCAGAGGTGAACCTCGTAGAATAGAATCAAAAAAAGGAATTGGGTCTAAGAAAATGTCAAAACTACCCTCTGTAGTCTCTGGAATTTCTGGGATAGGTATGTCAATTAGATCTAATGATTCATATGGCTCATACGGTCCATATGGACTTAGCGAAGGCTCTGTAGTCAGATCCTCTGAAGATACACCTACAAGGCTCTCTCCTTCGTACGGGTCATCATAGTCGTACGGAGAGAATCCATCAGAGGGAGATATATCTACAATAGAAGGGACAATAACAACCTCGTCTGTTCTATTTATCTCATCCATAGCTCCAGCAACGCCAATATAACCATTGTTGATAGCCATTACTCCTGGATACGTAACATTAAAAGACCTCATTGATCTAAGGCTCGTAAAATCTCCGTTATAAAAGAATACACGATTGTGGGATTGTGGATAAAAATAGCTACTTGAGACAGAGGACACTCCCCAACCCCAAAATATAGAATCATCCCTTAACTGTCCAAAAAATACATCATTAAATTCATCTATTTGAACTGTTTTTTCTACAGGAACTGTAACCCTATTTATAGTTTTATTGTCAAATAGGTCTAATCTGTTTTGATATTTAGTTGCCCTTTCTCCATCTCCATATCCAGAGTATAAATCAAAGTAGAAATTTCCATCTGATTTTATACCAGTTGAGGCGGAAGATATTGAATCAAATATCCTATCCATTATTTGCCTCAAAGGAGCATCTAGCTGGGTTACGATAAAGGCTAGATTAACATCTTCCTCATCATATCTTTTAAAGATACCCCTATTATATAATAAATTTCTTTTATTTAATTCAAACGGCTGAGGGTTTTCTATTGGGGCTATTGCAGATATTCTAGATGTAGAGCTTATTATTTTGCCGTCATGATAAAATCCAGCGGGGATACGCCAGCCAAGAACTATGGCAAAAACATCTCTTCCTCCATTTTTTATCTCAAGCAGTTTTTGGCGTAGAGGGTCTTCTAGTTGCTCTTTAAATTCTTGATAAGAGTCTACGATTTCTTCTGTATCAGTGTCGATACCAACAAGCTGATCTTCAGACAGGTGATGAATATTCGCATATCTTTTTGCAAAATATTCTCCATCTGGATCTTCGCTGTTGTAAACAAAAACTACATTTGATTGATTAATGGTCATATTACGTGCCGCTTGATCCGAACCCCCCATCCCCCCTAATTGTATCTTGGATGTTATCAGATTCAATAAAGTCTATATTTAATATTATTTGTGGAATTATCTGTGCAATCCTGTCCCCTTTGTTGTATATTGTAAGATCATCAACAGACTTAGATGGAATTGTTGGAACAAAGCATGCAATTATGCTCCCCCTATACGACGTATCTATCACCCCAACAGAATTACACATGGATAAATCGTATTTTCTTATACTCGATCTTGGGTACAGTAGAAAATATATATTTTCTGGAGGCTCAATGGATATTCCAGTATTATACGCTATGTGCGAAATATATCCGGTTTTTTCGCTCACACATACAGACATGTTTGCAGCAGTTAGGTCGTATCCACTGTCTGAATTATGAGATTTTGATGGGATGACCGAGTGTGAAAGGTTTTTTACAAAACTAACAATCATATTTCATACTATCCTCTTTAGTAGATCAAGTTTGTCTGGACATTGATCGTTATATTTTGAGTGTGCCACAAAGGGGTCTATGTATGGGATGTGCCCACTTGGAGTAATTGAATAAATAATATTTTTTAACCACTTACTGTGATTTTTCATACATTTATCACAATTGTCGTTCATGACATTAAACAAACTATTTTTAATCTTTTTCTTTCTTCTTAGTTTAACAGGATCTTTACTATCAAACCCAGCAACAATAATGGGGTTGCATCCTAAAAAAGATGCTAATTGTATTGCAACGTCCTGCACACATTCATTGTCATAAAAATTAAAGTCATAACGTTTTTTATGTTTTTTGCTCTCTACTAAATGAAGATTAAAGCAATTTAAGTCTTCCTGTCTATGATTAGGGCAACATTTAAGGCATCTTAAGTTTTTAATTATATTACTGTGCTTTTTTATAAAATCAACATCTTTTAATATAAGTATGTCACAGTCTGGGTATTGGAAGAATATATCGTCTATACCTATAATAAAAAAATTAGAGAATAATCCAAGCTCAACATCCTGAATAGTCTTTCCGTTGCTTGCAATAATGACAGGAATATTTTCAAGTTTTTTCTTACATCTATTAATTTTCATCTTTTGACTTAGGAGAATAGCTTTTTAATATAATAATCTCTTCCCCTTTTTTTTCTTTTTAGAGAAGAAACTATTTGCTTAAAATCCATATCCTTTCTTTTACTAAGATTAAATACTTGTATGTCAGAAAATGCACTATCCATCCACTTGACTCCAGTTAAGCAGTTTTTTCTAGTATGACTCTTCCAAAATATATTTTTACCATAAAAGTCTGTGTCTCCGCCTCTAGTTAAACAGTCCATTCCTAATAAGTATATCGGATTGCACCCTATAGAGTCAGCAAACTGAACAGCCAAAGGACCCGTAGAGCCCCTTCCATACAGGACAGATGGATCTTTAGTCCTTTTGTAAAAACCAGCTTTTAATTTAAAATGAAAAAACTTACTCATTGGGTCGGCAACGTCTCTGCAAACCTTAATAGACTTACTTTTATCTATAATATGTTTTTCATAGTTGTAAATATCTTTATCTTGCCACATCAATATGGTAGAATCTATTTTATAGACTGATCTATTTATTCCAATTGTTAAAAATCCATCTAATTTTGATAAATCAAAATCGTTTAAAGATGGAGCATTCCCGAGTATAAAAGCTGGATTATCTTTTAATTTTCTTCTCCAAGGTGAAATCGATTTTCTAAATCTAACACCGGACGGTCTTACGGTTCTTTTTATCATAGTTCTTTCTTAAATTGTTTTTTAAACAAAAAACGCCTTCCACGACTCTGGTAGAGAGAATCCATATGGCAAATTAAATAAAATATTTTTTCTTGGTACGAATGGATCTCTAATAAGCTTTAGCTTTGTTTCTTCTAAATAGAAATCAGCTTTTTTATTATTTATATCGGAAGACGAAGTAACACAATTTTTCCATCCATTATTGCCACCCCTGGATTTTGGTATAACATGATCTACGGTCGCACTGCGATGAGATAACTTTTTACCACTGTATTGACATATGTATTTATCTCTTTTAAATATATTTTTTCTTGATGAGCTAATTGAAAAAACTGGCACACTATCATAATAAGAAAATACTATGATTTCTGGTACTGGAACCAAAATTGATGGAGTTGTTAGGTAGTTAAGTTTTTCATCCTCTATTGAGATCCACTCCTTAAACTCATATATGCCATAATTATTATGGTTTATAGCCTTTGCCCTTTCGCTTAATAGTTTACAAAAAGCATTTCTTAGGGACGAAACGCCTATTGGGAACCAGTGTTTATTTAGCATTAATACCCTATTATTTAATATGCTTTTTGTAGTATTATCTTGCATCAGGTCGTAAGAAAGTCATATAAACTATCTGTCTCTTCCAGAAATAACTTTTTTAGTTTATTTAATATTCTCTTATGAGTAGAACACACTCTTGCATTAGATATTCCTAATTTTTTTGAAGTAGCTTTTAAAGTAAAGCCCTCGTAGTATACATAATATATTATATCTTTTTCTAGACCTATTAAGTCAAGAGAATTAAACCACTCTTTATAGCTATTTTTTATGACTATCTCATCAGGTCTTAAGCCTGGATCTATTTGATAAAATTCTGCCTCATCCCCAATGTCAGATGGAGAATTATTCATAGAGTGTAATAGTTTTAGCTTTTTTTCTTTTAAAACCCTCATCGGGTCTTGATCTGTTTTCTTTGCAATTTCTTCAATAAGCTCTTCGTCTGTGGGGCATCTTCCACGTGTTGTTAAAAAGTTTTTTTGTATGTCGTCTACTATTGAGTGCCTCTGTTTGCTTAATCTTGGTATCCAATCGTCATCTCTTACCTGATCATACATTGATCCAAATATTCTGTATGTAGCAAAAGTCTCAAACTTTATGTTTTTTAAAGGATCAAATCTGTCAATAGCCTCCAGCAACCCTATTGCTCCAAAGCTATTTAAATCTTCTACCGAGTAGTCTCCGTGTTTTTTGTTTAACAATACAGCAAGCTTCTTAACTATTGGATAATAGAATTCAGCAAGCTCATTTCTTGCAGATATATAAGGTTCAGATTTGGTATAATTGTTCTTGTTTTTAGATTTAATTATTGTTTTCCATGCGTTTCTTGTTTCTTTTTCTAATTTTTTCATTATTTAATTTTTTGTTTTTTTTTATATATTTTCACACAGATCCATATGAAAATAAATGAATATACAGCTATGATCATTAACACGGTAATGTCGCTTGTCAATTGTGCGTCATTGTCTGAACCTATGTTTGTGAGTGTATTTAAAGCCACACTAGAGGCATCTCCGTGTTCGATGTTTAACGAATTATCGAAAGGCACATTGAAATTAGTGATTGGTAAGTCCTCTTTTAATTGAGGAAGATTATAATTTCTACTATAATAAATTTCATTTTGACAATGAGTTATATTGTCTTTTTCTTTTATTTTATTTGTAGGAATGTTGCTATTAACAGAGCATCCAACAATAAAAAACAATAATATTATTACAAGAGTTTTAGGAGTCATTGTCAATTAAATTTAAATAAGTTATTAAAACCCATACCAATCCAGATGTTGCGAAGCCAGACAGTGGCCATAAAAAATAGTTAAAATCAGAATATATGAACAAAAAGATATCTGATATTAGAGCAGCCCAAAAAGAAAAACAGACAGTGCACTCTCCTAGTATGGACAATTTTGGATTAATCTTTCTTATATTTCTTCTAAACAACACGTTAAATCGACGTACTGGAAAATCATATCTTTTCTCTACAAAGATAATCGCCAATCCCATTGAGGATATAACGCTGATTAAAAAAAAGCTAATAGTACAAGTCAAAAACATATTTATAATTATTTAAGTAATATAGTATCTCTTCAGGTCCAGTAATTTCTCTTACCTTCTCTATGTCTAGTATATAATAATCATCTATATACACAAAATTATGTTTTATT
>CEPZ01081910.1_pt1 | contig 11711 bp, 21 predicted proteins | sample 530461 | NCBI WGS metagenome assembly CEPZ01 (sample SAMEA2620106, study PRJEB7988) | marine metagenome | isolation source: saline water (ENVO:00002010), including | reverse complement strand
ATGATGGCATAGCCGTCGATAAAGTGTCGAATTCAAATATCCTGGTAACCGGTCCCGTTTAAAGTTGGCCTTACCTTACATAGAGGATATAATGGAATTTGGCAATCACAAAATTCCATGGCCCTTGTCTCATATACCCATGTGCCTGTACTTAATGGGATACTCCCCTAATGATATTTATTTAATTGACTGGGAAAACATATCCCAAACCTAACCCAAACACTTATATACCAAACCAAATCCATAGGAATAAATAACGGAGTTGATAATTTGACAAAATTCAAAGGCAAAAGGACAAAGACTGATATTATGTCAGGGGTAGAAACACCCATAGCAAAATCAAAATTCATAGCCGGTAACACGGTTGATTACACCACAGAAGAAGGCAAGAGATTCATTCGGTTCCATGACACGAATATCGTGGAATTCACAGAAGATGGAGGTATGAAACTCAACTCAGGGGGTTGGAAAACTCCCACTACTAAGGAGAGAATCAATAGGTTTCTTGATTCGGGATATATCTATCAACGCAATAGCGAGTGGTACCTAACTCTCGGAGGGGAAACTTCAGTCTTCTACGATGGTATGGAGATAAGAAATAACAAGATCGTGAAAATCAAAGAGAAGAACATATCCACCGGATACCATCTCAAACTAATCAAACGCTACTGTGACAAACTCATGAGAATGGACCGTTTCCCTGAACCCAGTGGAGGCGATTGTTGGCATTGTGCTATGAGAACGAAAGAAGGACAAACCATGGGTGAAATAAGCAAAAGCGACCACATCATAAACCATCTGAAAACCGGTTACATACACGGCTCTATCATCTACAACGCACTCGTATGGGCTGGATACAAACCACAATACACATTCCACATGAAAGACATAGCGATTCGCGCTCTCAGACGTTACTTAAAAACTAAATTGGGAATACCCTGTTAAGGAAGTGGAAATATGAATACAAAAACTGAAACACATATAGACCTGATCCAGTTTGATGTTCATCTAATCGGTGAACTCATACAAGAACACATTGACCCCGTAACCGAACTAACTCGTTACGAATATTCAATAACCATAATCACTCAGATAGGAAAACATGTAGTGCCATTCTACTCATCACACCAAGACTATCTGGACAAGAAAGAAAAAATCGATGAAGAACTGCTTAAATGGGCCTTCAAACAAACTCTCCAAGATGCACTTTATAGCGAACTAGAACTCGAAGAATTCTGTGACCGACTTGGATTTGATCCCGAAAAAGAAGAAGACGTTCAAATTTATAAAGACTGCAATGGAGTATTCGTCTGTCTTCATAAAATTGGTTTTGAAACATACGATGAACTTGAAACAGCTATACGGGATCTCGAGAAATTGAAAATCTAAAAAGGTGTTCACTTGACTACAGTCGATGAATTGTGTCCTCACTGCGACAACGAAGTAGAAATACCGGACGACAGACCAAGTGAATGTCCAAGCTGTGGAGTAGAGATAATACCATGTGCCAGTTGCCCAAGAATATATTCATTAGACGGTCAACCAAGAATTACTAACCAGGAATGCGACTGGAGAGAAGATATACGGTGTACCCGCTTCCTAAATAAAGAAAAGTTTCGAGAGATAATCGAGACAAGGCTGCGGGAAACAAAAATAGGCAAGGAAGGTGATTACACCGTAGAGATAAACGACGAAGGAAACATCATGATCTACGACAGGTGTGGCTCTCTGTTACACCATGGGCTCAATTTTTATGGTGGTGTAAATCTCTACGATAAAGCTCAAAGCACACTTCGAAAAATCCTACACCCATTCAACTTCTTCGCTGAAATGGTCAACGCCGAAGCCATAGGTATATACCACATATAAGGAGGTGTACACTTGTCACTACCCGAAGAGAATAGAGTTAAATTCGACATAACCATAATAATCGGATGCAAAGATGGCGAATATCATCCACTGGAACTCATTGATGTAGATACTCGAAGCGTTATCAATCACAGATTAGACCACTGGGAAAATGAAGGATATGAAGTTAGAAGTGAAGACCGAAGAATAGAAGTAGGAGTAGACAAAAAAACCGGAGAACTCGTCTGGTTAGACTAAATGGAGGTGTTATTATCTCAGATTATATAGGAACAATGAGAACAAGCGAATTCATATTCGCAGACCAAAAAACCAAAGAACGATTCTTTAAAGAAGTCGAAGAACTCAACATCATAAACTTCGATGAACTTGTCTTTTCTTGGAAGGACGATGAAAAACTCAAAGTCATAATATATGGGTATTGCGGAATACCCTATGGTCGTTTCGTAGGCGAAGACCAAGATTTCGAAGAATTTGAATTTCCAAAATTCTTATCACAATTTATGAAAGAAGGAACAAAAACCAGAATAACTGAGATCGGTTACGAGAAAATGAAATACCTCGTAGCTATGTGCTATGACATTGAAAAAGATAAAAAACCAATAATAACTGACGCATCAGTAGATTAAATAAGGTGATATCATGGGACAATTAGAATGGAAAATACACGCACTAAAACAATTCACAAAGAATGAAGAGGTAAAAAAAGCCATAGACGAAATAGGCGCAATCCTACTCAAGGAGAACGAATTCAATCTCGAAGCTAACATCGACGTTGGCGAAGTCTACGAAGAAGAACTCAATATCAGTGACATGAGCTACATGGATGATTATGAAATCACAAGCGGATGTTTCAACGTAGACGGTGAAGAATACGACGAGGACGAAAAGGACGAAGAAATCGAACGACTCACCGAAGAAAAGGAAAAACTCGAACCCCGATTCAATGAATTGAGCGAACTCGAAGATGAACGCGAACTTACCGACGAGGAACAGGACGAATATGATGACCTCGATACCGAAATATCCGACCTCGAAACCAAAATAGAAGAATTTGAAGATGCAGAATGGGAATACGATGAAATCATGTGGAACACGGTCTGGAACTACAATGGATACGTAGATACAGGTATTGCCAGACAACTCGGATTCGGAATCCTTGAAACCAGAGATGGCACCGAATATATGTTCCTTCAAGGATGTGGGATGGACCTATCACCCAAACACGTAGCATATCAAGCTCTTAAATTCGGTCACGTCGAAGAATGTCGCGTAAATAAATTCAGAGATATCAACTACTTCGAATATGTAGTAGGCAAGGAGACATCCAAGGAAGTATACGAAGCACTCGGGATCACAAAATGTATAGAGACAGCCATCGAAGAACAGAAACGAAGGATGAAGGAGTTCGACGATAAGATAAACAGATTGGCAGAGTTAAGGAAGAAAGAGCCCGTAGTAGCTCAAATGGGTGCCCTCGCACTCATGTCTGAACTAATGCGGGACGGTCTTTAAATGCCAGAAGATGGCATTATACACCTAGTAGAATCGGGTGATTCATTAGGAATAATACAACCCATCTGGGCTTGTGGAAAATCCAAAGAAGGAGAGAAAGGAGCATTCGGAAACGATGGCACATTCCACGAAATAAACTGTCCCAAGTGCATGGAAACCAATATGTACAAGGAAATGGAGAGGGAACTATGAAACATCCTTTCACCGACGAAGAGCTAACGGTTATATTCGAAGCCGCAAACCTAAGCATCGCAGATGCTGAAATATTCGATTACATAGCAGACAAACTCGATATATCCGACGACGAGATGAAGAGGATATCAGACAAACTCTACGACTTTATGAACCCATAGGAAGTGATAAATTGAAATCGGAAATCATCGGAACTAAACCTTGGGATACCAAATCCAAAGGATGCTATCCCTCCAGAATAGTTCTTCTCAAAATAAACAAAGGAGATTGGATAGAATACTCCACCCACATAGAAGTTGACCCTTCAAAAGAAAGTCGTGAAAACTACTTCACAGAAGGTCACTACTTCGCAAACCTCGAAGGTGCCAAAATAGACTTCAACGAAAGAGAAATACATAAATTGAACCTGATACCCGAAGATCGCGCAAATAAGATTATGGGAAACGCACCTATCAAAACCAGAATTGTTATCCACGTAGAAGGTGGTTTGGTTGACAGTGTCATAAGCGATTCACCCGTAGAAGTCCTCATAATGGATTCTGATACGGAGGGCGCAGATGGTGATGAAATCGCTATAATAGAAGGTGATGAATTTCTCGCAAGTAGTTGGGACACCTTCATAGATAAAGACGATGTCAAAAGTAAATTTGAATCATTCAATAAATATCTGGACGAGTGAAACTATGAAAATAGCAGAACCATGGTTCAAATGGATGGGCTCTAAAAGAAAACTTGTTCACGAATACATGAAAGATTGTTTATTACCCACTATGAAAGAAGGGGAAACCTATTTCGAACCCATGGCCGGTTCAATAGCTGTTTGCCTATTCATGCGTTCTAATAATATGGCAGAACAAGTTATTCTCGGCGACGAAAACCCGATGCTAATTGAAACACTTAAAACCATACGCGATCAACCGGAACTATTAGCTACTGTCTTACTTCGAATACAAGAAATATACAATGACCCCGACCTCCCCATGGGAACAAACGACACACCGTTACCACAACATCCAAATATAACCGATGAACCCGAAGACTGGATATCAAAGGTATCAATGTTCAAATGGTTTAGAGAAAATCTAAACGGAGAATATGGTGAGATATCAAAAATACATACTGCTGCAACATTGCTTTTCCTTATAGCAAGTGGCTTTAATGGTCTTGTTCGATATAATCTCAAACTAAAATTCAACACACCCTTTGGACATCGAAAAACCATAAAATTCTTCGGTAAACGCGCTGTAGTTAACGGTAGCGAAAACTCATTGGCGGGAATGTATAGAACAATGCAGGAAATTGATATTCTTGCACAAGACTATCATATAACACTTAAAAACGCCAAAGCCAACGATTTCATTTACTTGGACCCACCCTATTATCCAACAAGTGATACAGCCAACTTCCGTAGCTACTATAGGACAAGATGGACACACGAAGATTTCGTTGAACTGGCTAAAGAAACTAAAAGACTTTGTGAAAAAGGTTGTCACGTAGCAATGAGTAATGCAGACGTACCAATGGTTCACGAACTATTTGGATTCCTACCAGTATTAACTAAGTACAACGTAAAAAGACTCGGATCGTGTGATGCCAAGAAACGCAAAAATGAAGTAAGTGAACTGGTACTCTGCAACTATGAACCGGGAACATTCAAGATAATACCCATTGATTTATAAAAACGAAATTGGAAACGATTAGCGTAAGCCCTGGAGAGATAAAATGAAAGATGATATAAAAGCATTAACAGAAAAAATCGAACTTACTCAATTCTTAACACCACATCAAATAACTCAAATTATCGACGAAGCCGTAAAAATCGGAGTAGCAAAAGGAAACAATAGCGGTGCGTATCAAGCGAAGGTGGAAATATCCACCCTCTTAGACGCCATAGGAGGGCTCAAGAGGGACATGGAGATACTCGGTACCGAATGGATTTGCCCTGATTGTTCGCGATCATGGAGAGGAAGAAATACATGCGTATGCGGATATATAAGAAAGGGAGTTCTTCCTGGTGGAACTTACACCCTTTTAAAAATGATAGACCTCGGAGCAGTATCAGGAACATGCGGAAATTACCAATGTGGTCACCCCATACGATATGAATTTCATATCAAGCACATTGAAACAGGTACTAAACACGTACTTGGAAGTGTATGCGTACAGAATTTCCTTGGAGATCACGACCTAATAAACGTAGCACTATCACTCATGGCTCGTCTAAAAACACCACTCGACAAACAAAATAAATCCAATAAAGCTTGGAAAATTTGTGGGTATATCATAGAACGACTACGAAAAATCGATCCCAAACAAGTGTTCACCTTTCACGAACAAAAATATGGTGAAAAAATACAACAATGCAAATCAGGAATAACTCTCAAACAAGCTCAATCAATAGTTGAAGAATGGTCAACAGAAAATGACTTTGAAGAGCTATTCCGTAAAGTAGAAACATACAACAACAACATCCAAAAAAGAGCCAAAGACCAAGAAAAAGAACGAAAAAAATTCCAATTTAAATGGAAAAGCTTACTTCTCTTTAAGAAGTGGGATACACGCGGAGGTTCCAGCGACTTCATTCAAAACTGTCTCGATGAACTTGAAGAAACAGGAACCCTCAGTATAGGGAAACAAAACGCCCTACATGACGATTATGAACTATACTGGAATATCCGCAAAGGTGATCTATCCGGCCATCCAATAAACAAAGAAATGGAATGGCTATTATCACATACCAAAAAATGCCGAGGTTATTTCTACATCAGTCTCACCATGAAACTATTCAAATACGGATACCTAACCGACGGTCAAATAGGAGCCATGAAGAAAGGTTGTATGCAATGCGGAATGAGATATACGGAAAAAAGGAGTTGATATCATCAGAATAAACGAAGCAATATGTCCGAAATGTAAATCCCACGACATAATATCTTATCAGATATATCTCCACAAATATGTTTACAGTGAAAATAGGCAATACACAGGTCCAGAAGGAGTCCTCGAACCCAATTCAGATGAATGGGCCGTATGTTCCAAATGTGAATTTCGATGGTTGCCGGAAAACGACAAAGAACGACAGGCCAGAATAGAAGACGAATGCAAAAAGATGATGGATGAATACCGTAAAGATAGAAGAGTACATAGGAAATGTAAACAAACCGATTGTCCTTATCATAATGGCAAAAATCATTGTTCTGAAGATATAGACATCGCAACAGGTAATTCCGATTCCATGTGCTATGCTTTCTTCGTAAAAGCTCCGAAACGTGTATTCGTAGAATTTGATGTCCAAATAAAACGAAAAGACTAACCATAAGGAGGTGTTCACTTGGGAAGACCATGGGAACCATTCGTAGTAAAAACTATTCGCTTAACAGCGACAAATAAAATGGTCGATATCGATTATACCAATGTACCAGCAGGAAAACGAAACGTAACAATTAAAGCCAATGGGCTTGACACTGTACGAGGTTGTCCAGGAGGAAAAACCAATAAAGGTCAAGGGTGTCCATGGGGATGCTATGCCGTAGATTCAATGAAACGGTTTCACCGTCTCTATGAAATACCCGTTTCCATGGAACTCAGACCTGACCTATTGCTCAAAGACCTTGGCAACTGTCCAGATGATTGGATACGCATAGGAATCAACGGGGATCCCGGAGAAGATTGGGAACTCACTATCAACACTTGTAAATTGATACATCTAAGCGGAAAACGACCAGTAGTTATTACTCGAGCATGGACACCACCCACCGACGAAATATTACAAGAACTAGCCGACCATGATGTCATACTTCATGTATCAATATGCGCTATGGACTGCGGCGTCATGAGAGAAAAACTTCTCCAATTACTCTTTGATTATGACCAACTCGGAACAAGTGTTATGAGACTGGTGACATTCGAATTCAAAGATAAAACCCTCATGCTCAAACAGGAATTACTCTATAAATGGGGAGGCTTTGTTCTCGAACAACCAGCCAGATTAAAAAGTGGAAATCCAACATGGCAAGAAGTCGATCAGTCAAAATATAAACCGTACACAAATCACACGACACATGAAACAACCAACAGATGGAAGACCGCCGGTGCGTTATTTGATGGCGTATCATGTCATGGTAGCTGTCCGTCATGCCCGAATAAATGTTTTACTAAACCATAAAGGAGATACTAATCATGGACCTAACCGAAAAAGAAAAAAAAGCTATGAAAAGAATTCATGATGTAATGGTCGAAGAAGGACTAACAAACGAAGAAGTAGGTCGCTTATTTACATATTTCAACGACCCACAAACTGTCATGTCATACTTCAGATACGGGATGTATGAATAAATGGACGTGGTAACATATCTAATGAAAACGATGGAAAAGTTATAGCATATATAGCTGAAATGCCTGAAATATTCGGGTATGGAATCTTTGGTACAGGTACTACTCCAGAAAAAGCCATGAAAGCGTTGAAAAAAATATTTTATAAAAGCAAACCAGAACGAACATGGAAAAAATCTATAGAATACTGGGAAATAAAGCTCACAAAAATACATGAAGATGGAAGTTTTTTTGATGGTAACGCAGACTATATCGACTACGAACCATATATAAAATAATTCATAAGGTGATATAATGATACAAGCATACACAGCAGCAATAGGTGAAGATGGATTTATAATAGGTACAGCCATACTAGGAGAAACAGGTTACTACCCACAGCCCGTATACGGCAAATTCGATACCTGGGACGAAGCCTCAAAAAGAGCCAAGGAACTCAATAATGATCTTGGATTAGAAGCCGACGAGGTGATGGCCATAATAGGTTCAAGCATGAGAACCGAGGAAACCTACCCAGAACCCATCAACGAAATAAGTTACGATAAATCATTCGGTGTAAAACAATTCGAAATCAAATTCGTGATCGAAGAGCAAAACGAAGAAACCGCAAACGATTTTCTCAGAATAATGATGGAAGCAGTAAAGGTAGACTTCTCAACCATGGACTACGATATCCTCGAACTCGTGGATCCCAAGTTTAGGTGATACCATGGTTTGTGAATGTGGGAATAATAAATTCTACGCACACCAACAATTTAGAGCTAATATTACTGTAGATGGAAGCAACTTCTTCGATGATGTGACAGGAAATAGTCTTGATTTATCTATATACGATACTGGAGAACCTTACGGACCATATGAATGCACTAAATGTGGAAAGGCCTACGACGAACTACCCGAAGATATAGTTCCAGACGGGCACTTTAAATGCAGTGTTTGTGGAAACGTAATACACTACCCCGAAGACACATCACGCGATTGTTGTGATGAATGTTTATAGAAGGTGATATTTTGGTAATAAAGAAACGACGAATGAAGACCGGAGATTCCTTGTGGAAACAAGCCTACCAAGAACAGCATGGCGAAACAAGGAACAGAGAAGAAAATCGAGGATGGATAGAATTAATTAAAAACCATCGAGATTCTTATTTAGACAGAGGAGGAAGACTCAAGAAGGAGCGGAACGGAATCTATCTCTCAATGAAGATAGATGGAGACATCACAATAATCGAAAGTGGGAATGAAGGGTTCCCCTGGCTCGATATAGATGATTTTGAAGTCGTAGGACGGGATACTAAAGCACACAAAGCCTCTCGTTCTAAAATGAAAGAAGCAGTCAGTGGCAAAGAATTGGGCCGATTGCAAGTATTTAAACTGGCCGATTTAAAATCAGATGGAACTCGAGATTTCGAAATCAAATTCCATTGCAAAAATTTCGAAGGAAAAGAACGTTCTCTGCGAATATTCAACTGGAACGAAGACGGTTCCTATGATATAGAAATTCTAAAGAAAAAGGTCAAAGGAACCCACTGGATAATACGAATCGGATATGCAATGGATGTAGTGCCCTTCAGAGAATACGTAAACGAACAATTAAGGTTCTTTGATACACCATACTCAGTGGATCTCAATGGTGATAAATTCACATACACCCCTCCCACAAAAAGCGAAGTGGCCAGACGTATAAGTCACAAAAGAAAAGTCGCAATCAATGGATTTGGTACCGCATATATCAATCCTTGGGGTAACGGCAATTTCGATGTCTACAATCTGGGAATAAAATTACGAACCCCCCTGAACATAAACATGGGTGGGATATCCGGTACCATAGTAACCACAGCCTTTTTACCAGAAGACCTTGGCAGAAGTTCTCTTGTACAAGACGATATACGTGTACAAAAAATCATCGATACCATAAAGAAATTAGGTCGTGATATGCTAATAAGCGCGTTACTGAATAAACCTGGAAGGGATCTAACAGGTAGCCAACGGGAATCATTACTAAAGATGGCCCGACACGACATTGACCTCCGTAAGAAAATCGAAACTAAATTAATAATCGACAGAGGAAACGGAAGTTACACAAGTATATCCAGAATTGCCGAAAAAGGAAACTTATGGTGGGCACAAGGAAGTATGGCTATAATCGATAAAGCCATACAAAAAGGCTACAATGTAGTTGAACACAACTACGCTCTCGAACGCCTTCTAGTAGATGACTTTGGTATTTGTATACTCGGAGACATCGAAGACAACGAAGAAATGATGCAGTACGAACACAAATACAAGTACCTGGAAACAACACCAGAAATAGAGGAGTTCTTCGAAGAAATACACGAATACATGATAGCTGGTATGCGACGCGGCATCGATAGCCAAGAGACACCAGAATTCCGAGTAGGCAAGGCCGGGGATAGTTCAGTAACAGGATGGACAGATAGCGAAGAATACATCGCATTCCGAAAAGATATGGTCGAAGCTGACATGAAAGAGGCCGGCAAGATCACAAACCCCGCAGACCGCTTAGAATTCATAAAAGACTGTCAAACCATAAGCACCCTGGTACATGAAATCGGACACTGGCATGAAGGTGACGATAGTATCACCGTGGGAGCCCACTCAGATGATTTCAAGGAAGCCGAACAGGATGTGAAATGGGTTATCCATGGAGCCTTAGATGAAGACATCAAAGAAGCGCTCCGTCAAGAAACACCCAAACTCGCCGAGTGGGATACCAAGGTCAAATACAGAAAAGGTGGAGACGGCAAACTGATATTCCAACTTGCGATCCCGCGAACCACAGCAGAAGAACTGGAACTCACCCAAGATAGCATCGTAAGAGTAAGCATCGAAACCATCTCAGAGATGGATGAGGACTACAGCAAAGTAGGATACAGAAAAAAGGATAACACGTAGGAGAAATGAACATGAAATGCCCAATGATGATGGATGGCAAAGTCGGATTTCCCGAATCCGGAGATTGCATGGAAGAGCAATGTGCTTGGTTCGTAGAAGGTCGTTGTGCTATAACAGTTATCGCAAAGAAAATCGGATTGTGATACAGTGGGAAACCCAAGAGTAATAGTCCAAGTTAAAGGAGGACTGGTTCAGTGGATTGGATCCGATACAGCAATAGATATAGATGTACTCGACTGGGATGACTACAACGATGAGGATTGTGATGAAGAAAGAAAAAAGGAACTCGAAGAACTTGACAAAGAATCAGACGGACTTACCACCGTATATTAATCAGGAAGTGAACACTATGCACGAATGTCAAGCTTGTGGTAGAAGCGAAGACGAAGAAAAAGTAGATTTGGAAAAAATGCCCTGTTGTGAAGAACATGTATGCTGGGATTTTTGTCTATACAAACTCACTCCGGGAGAATGGTTCTGTCCCGTCTGTGGAAAACAAATAAAAATCACCCAGAACGAACATATAAAGGAAGATGTACAGATAGAGTACATTGAACCAATCGTCAGAATGGCAATACAAATCCCAATCTTCCGACTACAAGTCGTTGACCTCGTAAAAACAGGCAAGCTTGAACTCGCCCTATGCGATGGTTCCAAACTCAAGATAATTACGAACCCGAACGACTTCACTGAGAAGGACTTCGAGTTCCTAAAACAAACCGAAGACGCGGACGATGAAACCTGTCCCATATGCGAAAGCGAAGTAACAACCCATGCCATTTACGGTGGTAGAGGAATGAGGACAGAATGTATCGATTGCGGTCATATACTCAGAGAAAATAGTTAGGAGGTGAACACCATGTGTAATGACATAGAAGAAAAAATAAAAA